>JAESGJ010000045.1_pt1 | contig 274630 bp, 282 predicted proteins | sample 9266241 | NCBI WGS metagenome assembly JAESGJ01 (sample SAMN14514841, study PRJNA621669) | algae metagenome | isolation source: Brasilonema octagenarum HA4186-MV1 and co-occurring heterotrophs from wet... | place: USA: Manoa Valley, Hawaii | collected 2009-07-20
GCAGCCGGAGCGCCCGATCGACCTGCCGTTCCTGATGCCGATCGAGGACGTGTTCTCGATCTCGGGCCGCGGCACGGTGGTGACGGGTCGCGTCGAGCGCGGCATCGTGAAGGTGGGTGAGACGGTCGAGATCGTCGGCATCCGGGCGACCACGACGACGACGGTGACCGGCGTCGAGATGTTCCGCAAGCTGCTCGACCAGGGCCAGGCGGGCGACAACGTGGGCGTGCTGCTGCGCGGCACGAAGCGCGAGGACGTGGAGCGCGGCCAGGTCGTGTGCAAGCCGGGTTCGGTCAAGCCGCACACCAAGTTCAAGGCCGAGGCCTACATCCTGACGAAGGAGGAGGGCGGTCGCCACACGCCGTTCTTCACCAACTACCGGCCGCAGTTCTACTTCCGCACCACGGACGTGACCGGCGTGTGCACGCTGCCCGAGGGCACCGAGATGGTGATGCCGGGCGACAACGTGACCATGGACGTCGCGCTGATCGTGCCGGTCGCCATGGAGGAGAAGCTGCGCTTCGCCATCCGCGAGGGCGGCCGCACCGTCGGCGCCGGCGTCGTCGCCGCCATCACCGAGTAGTCTCGTCGGATTGGGCGCGCGGCTTCGCTCGCGCGCCTCGCCGTCGCGACTTGGAAGGGGCCGGCCGTTGGGCCGGCCCTTTTCTGTTCGAGCCTGCGGGAATCGCCTCCGGCGTATCACGATACGCTTGCATCCCGGCCCGGCTTGCGGCATTGAGCAGGCCGCGCGCCGCGAGGCGCCGCGCAGGAGTGTAGCTCAACTGGTCAGAGCGCCGGTCTCCAAAACCGGAGGTTGCGGGTTCGAGTCCCTCCACTCCTGCCAGTTCGATTTTCCTGCCTTTCCCTCTCCGCCGGCCCGCACGACGCCGCACTGTCGACAAGCCTGTCGACTTGCGCTAGAGCGGGCGCACTCCGAGATCCTGAGAGGCCGTCGGTGCGGGCTGGGCACGAGCCCCCGGCACCCGATGGCCCGTTCCCGGAGGCGGTGTCCGGGTGGGCTCGATCACCGTCGTCAAGAACCAAGACCCTGGCGCCATGGCATCGAACGAAGCGAGCAAGAAGGTGGACACGGCCCGCGGCGCGCCGCGGGGCACGGGCACGCCTGCGCCCTCCCGTCAGGTGCCGCCGCAGCGCCCGGCGCCCAAGCGCGTCGGCCCGGTCGAGTTCCTGTCCCAGGTGCGCGACGAGGGCCGCAAGGTCACGTGGCCGTCCCGGCGCGAGACCACGGTCACCACCATCATGGTCTTCGTGATGGTGATCCTGGCGAGCGTGTTCTTCACGGTGGTCGATCAGGCCCTGCGCTACGGGGTCGGGCTGATCCTCGGCCTCTAGAGATGAGCGCGATCCGCGGGGTCGCCAGATTGGTCCGGAGTTGAACTGAACCGTGTCGAAGCGCTGGTACATCGTCCACGCCTACTCGAACTTCGAGAACAAGGTCGCCCAGTCCATCAAGGATCAGGCGGCCCAGCGCGGGCTGACCGACCTCTTCGACGAGGTGATGGTGCCGACCGAGAAGGTCGTCGAGGTGCGGCGCGGCCGGAAGGTGGATGCCGAGCGTAAGTTCTTCCCCGGCTACGTCCTGGTGAAGTGCGACCTCACCGACGAGGTCTACCACCTGATCAAGAACACCCCGAAGGTCACGGGCTTCCTCGGCGCCGACAAGTCGAAGCCGGTTCCGATCCCGGATGCCGAGGCCGAGCGGATCAAGGGCCAGGTCGCCGAGGGCGTCGACCGCCCGAAGCCCTCGATCTCCTTCGAGGTCGGCGAGACGGTCCGCGTCTCGGACGGCCCCTTCGCCAGCTTCAACGGCACCGTCGAGGAAGTGGACGACACCCGCTCCCGCCTCAAGGTCGCGGTCTCGATCTTCGGCCGCGCCACGCCGGTCGAGCTGGAATACGGCCAGGTCGAGAAGGTCTGATCGGGCCGGCTTTTCCGATCAGTCAGCACTGACTTGATCGTCGCTTTTCCCGGCGTGGCCCTGGCCGCGCCGTGAAACGCCGTTGGGGCACGAGCCCCCTCGGCATCGTTCGCGGGAGGCCCGCCCGGATCGCCGCCGGGGTTCAACGGTCCGCACCGCGACCTGCAATCGCCCGTCCGCCCGCGCCTAGGCAGTGCGGCGACGCGCAATTCTTGGGAGTTCTCCCATGGCGAAGAAGATCACGGGCTACGTGAAGCTTCAGGTCCCGGCCGGCGCCGCCAACCCGTCGCCGCCGATCGGCCCCGCGCTCGGTCAGCGCGGCCTCAACATCATGGAATTCTGCAAGGCCTTCAACGCGAAGACCGCGCAGATGGAGAAGGGCACCCCGATCCCGGTGATCATCACCGCGTATCAGGACCGCTCCTTCACCTTCGAGATGAAGCAGCCCCCGGTCACCTTCTTCCTGAAGAAGGCCGTCGGCCTGAAGATCGGCAAGAAGCCGGCCTCCGGCTCGAAGACCCCCGGCAAGGGCCCGACCGTCGGCAAGATCACGGAAGCGCAGCTCCGCGAGATCGCCGAGAAGAAGATGCCCGACCTGAACTGCGACTCGGTCGATTCGGCCGTCGCGATGATCCGTGGCTCCGCGCGGGCCATGGGCCTCGAGATCGTGGCCTGAGGGAGGGCAGCATGGCTAAGGAAGGCAAGCGTATCCGCGCCGCCCGCGAGGGCATCGACCCGACCAAGCTCTACGGCCTGGACGAGGCGATCGCGCTGGTGAAGTCGAAGGCGAACGCCAAGTTCGACGAGACCGTCGAGATCTCGATGAACCTCGGCGTCGATCCGCGCCACGCCGACCAGATGGTCCGCGGCGTCTGCAACCTGCCGAACGGCTCCGGCCGCACGGTCCGCGTGGCGGTCTTCGCCCGCGGCGCCAAGGCGGACGACGCCCGCGCGGCCGGTGCCGACATCGTCGGCGCCGAGGATCTCCTCGAGATCGTCCAGGGCGGCAAGATCGAGTTCGACCGCTGCATCGCGACCCCGGACATGATGCCGCTCGTCGGTCGCCTCGGTAAGGTGCTGGGCCCGCGCGGCCTGATGCCGAACCCGAAGGTCGGCACCGTCACGATGGACGTGAAGGGTGCGGTGGGTGCCGCCAAGGGCGGCGCCGTGGAGTTCCGCGTCGAGAAGGCGGGCATCGTCCACGCCGGCATCGGCAAGGTCTCGTTCGACCAGCAGAAGCTCGTCGAGAACATCAAGGCCTTCGCCGACTCCGTCGCCAAGGCGAAGCCGGCCGGCGCCAAGGGCACCTACATCCAGCGCATCGCCGTCACCTCGACGATGGGCCCGGGCGTGAAGGTCGAGCCGAACACGGTTCTGACCGCCTGAGGCGAGGTTTAAAAACCTGCTACGTTGCGGGAGCGCCCGGCCGATTCGGCCGGGCGTTTTCCGTTGCGGGGGCGTGCGGTGGAGCGGCAGTCGCACGTCTACATACTGGCGAGCGGGCGGAACGGCACGCTCTACACCGGCTCCACGATTGATCTGGCCCGCCGTGTCTGGGAGCATCGGACCGGTGCGCTGCCGGGCTTCACGCGCGATCACGGCGTGACGTTGCTGGTCTGGTACGAGGGCTATCCCCGCATCCTCGACGCTCGCCACCGGGAATACGCGATCAAGCGCTGGCGCCGGGCCTGGAAGCTCGCGCTGATCGAGGGGATGAACCCAGGCTGGCGCGACCTGTACGCCGATCTGGCATTCTGAGCCGCTGCGCGGCGCTTCCTGCGCTGGATCCCGGATCACCCTCCGCTGGCGCTCCGGGCGTCCGGGAAAGGGCGTGGCGCTCAATTCTGCACCGCCCTTTTCCCGGACGGGTGGAGCGAAGCGGAACCCGATCCGGGAGCCAGCACAAGGAGCGCCGCGCAGCGGCACCGCATCACGCTCTCCCTCACACCAATCTCAACAGCGAGGGGGGCGCCATCGCGCGGGGCTGTGCTAGATAGCGCCCCATGCGATGCTCCCTTCCGGTCTCCTCCAAGCGACGCATCCTCTGCGTCTTCCCCGCCTACACGCCGTCCTTCGGCACATTCTCGCACGCCTACCCATTGATGGGGGGCGTCAAGGCCTTCATGCCGCCACAGGGGCTCCTGCTGATCGCGGCCTACATGCCGGAGGCCTGGGAGTGCCGCTTCGTCGATGAGAACATCCGCCGGGCGGGCCCGGCGGACTTCGCCTGGGCGGACGCGGTCTTCGTCTCCGGCATGCACATCCAGGAGCCGCAGATCCACGACATCCGCGAGCGCGCGCACGCGGCCGGCAAGGTCGCAGTGCTGGGCGGTCCCTCGGTCTCCGGCGCGCCCGAGAAGTACGGCGACTTCGACTACCTGCATCTCGGCGAGATCGGCGACGCCACCGACCGGCTGATCGAGATCCTCGACCGCGACGTCGCGCGCCCCGCCGCCCAGGTCTCCCTGGAGACGAAGGACCGGCTCGCGCTCGCCGACTTCCCGGCACCCGCCTACGAGCACGCGCCGCTCAAGCGCTACCTGATCGGCTCGCTGCAATTCTCCTCGGGCTGCCCCTATCGCTGCGAGTTCTGCGACATCCCGCAGCTCTACGGGCGCCAGCCCAGGCTGAAGAGCCCCGAGCAGATGTGCGCCGAGCTCGACGCCATCATCAGCCAGCCCGGCCACCCGGCGGTGGTCTACTTCGTGGACGACAACTTCATCGGCAACCGCAAGGCGACGCGGGACATGCTGCCTCACCTCGTGGCGTGGCAGAAGAAGAACGACTACCCGCTCCAGTTCGCCTGCGAGGCGACGCTGAACATGGCCAAGCAGCCCGAGATCCTCGAGCTGATGCGGCAGGCGAACTTCATGACGGTGTTCGTCGGCATCGAGACGCCGGAGGCGGACGCCCTCAAGGGGATCGACAAGACCCACAACGCCGCCGTGCCGATGTACGAGGCGATCGAGACCCTGAACTCCTACGGGCTCGAGGTGACCTCGGGCATCATCCTCGGCCTCGATACCGACACCGACAAGTCCGAGCAGAACCTGATCGACTTCATCGACCGCTCGGCGATCCCGGTCCTGACGATCAACCTGCTGCAGGCGCTGCCCAAGACCCCGCTTTGGGACAGGCTGGAGCGGGAGGGCCGGCTCCTGCACGACGCCAGCCTCGAATCGAACGTGCTGTTCAAGCGCCCGCACGACGCGGTGGTGAGCTCGTGGCGCCGCGCCATCGCGCACGCCTACGAGCCGGACAAGATCTTCGAGCGCTTCAAGCACCAGTGCGCCGTCACCTACCCGCACCGGATCAAGACGCCGACCAAGGGCAAGCTCACCTTCACGAACCTGCGCCGCGGCCTGATCCTCGGCTTCAACATCATCACGCGGGTCGGCATCGTCTCCGACTACCGCCGGCCGTTCTGGCAGGCGGCGGGCTACGCCCTCAGGCGCGGGCAGATCGAGGCGGTGTTCAACATGGGCTTCGTCGCCCACCACCTGATCCGCTTCACCCGCGAGGCCCTGCGCGGCGAGCACAACGCCTCGTTCTACGCCGCCAAGGCCGCGGAGGCGAAGGAGGCGCGCGAGCGGACCTGGTGGGAGAACGCCCGGCGCCGCTTCGTGCCGGAGCGCGAGGCGGCCTGAGCCGCGCCCGGCACAGCAACCTTGCCTGCGGCGCAAAAGTCGCGTTCCGCCTCTTGGCAAGGCGCTTGCAGGCCTCTATACACCCGCTCACGCAATCACATGATCCCATGGAACGGAGCCGTATGGCTGCGCTCCATCATGAGATCCGCTCGGGCGACCGAGCGGGATGGCCGGACGGCGACGCGGACTGAGAAGTCTCGCGGGGCCTCATCCGGCCATGTCCTGTCCGAGACTGCAGGTGCCGGCTCCCGGCTTAATCCACCCGACCTGCACAGACGGGGATGACCGAATTCAAGACCCTCGCCGTGGCCCTGCCGCGGAGAGGCATCGGTTTGAACCCACTCGCCCTGGAGGCGGCCCGGAGACGGGCGGCATCCGGGAACAGGGCCGCGAAGCGTCGCACGAGGACGTTACCGGTCTCTACCGACCGCGTCCGTTCCCGGCGGCATATGCAACCGGCGGACCCCTCCCGGGTTCCGCCAACCGGAGAGAGCCCCAGTGGACCGGACAGCAAAAGCTGATCTCGTCTCGACGCTCAACGGCGTGTTCGCGAACAACGCCGTCGTCGTCGTGGCCCACTACAAGGGCCTCACGGTCGCCGACATGCAGAAGCTGCGCGCGCAGATGAAGCAGGCCGGCGCCACCGTGAAGGTCGCAAAGAACACCCTTGCGAGCCTCGCTCTCGATGGCACTGACGTCGCCTCCATCAAGCCCCTCCTGAAGGGCCCGACCCTGCTCGCCTATTCGGGCGACCCGGTCGCCGCCGCCAAGGTCGCGGTGGACTTCGCCAAGACGAACGACAAGCTCGTGATTCTCGGCGGCGCGATGGGAACGACTGCCCTGAACCCGGACGGCGTGAAGGCCCTGGCCTCGCTCCCGTCCCTGGACGAACTGCGCGGCAAGCTCGTGGGCCTCATCCAGGCGCCCGCGACCAAGCTCGCCCAGCTCACCAACGCGCCGGCGGCCAAGCTCGCCCGCGTGTTCGGGGCCTATGCCAAGAAGGACGAGGCGGCCTGAGGCCGTTCGCCCCTTTAAAACCCTTCCGTTCAAACCGATATCAAGGACAGTGAATCATGGCTGATCTCGCCAAGCTCGTCGACGACCTCTCGTCGCTGACCGTTCTCGAGGCCGCCGACCTCGCCAAGATGCTCGAGGAGAAGTGGGGCGTCTCGGCCGCCGCTGCCGTCGCCGTGGCCGCCGGCCCGGCCGCCGGTGGTGGCGCCGCTGCCGCCGCCGAGGAGCAGACCGAGTTCACGGTCGTGCTCGCCTCCGCCGGCGACAAGAAGATCGAGGTCATCAAGGAGGTCCGCGCGATCACCGGCCTCGGCCTCAAGGAGGCCAAGGACCTGGTCGAGGGCGCGCCGAAGCCCGTCAAGGAGGGCGTCGCCAAGGACGAGGCCGAGAAGCTCAAGGCCCAGCTCGAGAAGGCCGGCGCCAAGGTCGAGCTCAAGTAAGACCCCGGTGGGCCGCACCCGGCCCACCCCTCCACGGCGGCTTGTCCACAGCCGATCGTGACCGGAGCCCGCGGGTGTCAGCACCCGCGGGCTAAGGTCGCTTCGGACGACCCCCGGGTCGTCGGACGCGACCGGCGGGCCCTGGGACGGGTCCGGACAGAAATTCGAGACGGGTGGCGCGGTCCGGCGGGGCGCGCGTCACGGGTCCGGCGCGGGAACGACGGTTTCCCCGGACCACCAGGACGCGGGTAGGAGCGAGGTCACATGGCCAACACGCTGGTCGGTCGCAAGCGCATTCGGAAGTTCTTCGGCAAGATCAAGGAAGTCGCCGAGATGCCGAACCTCATCGAGGTTCAGAAGGCGTCCTACGACCAGTTCCTGATGGTGGACGAGCCCGAGGGTGGCCGGGGCGACGAGGGCCTCCAGAGCGTGTTCAAGTCGGTGTTCCCGATCTCGGACTTCGCCTCGACGTCGCTGCTCGAGTTCGTGCGCTACACCTTCGAGCCGCCGAAGTACGACGTCGACGAGTGCCGCCAGCGCGGCATCACCTTCGCGGCCCCGCTGAAGGTGACGCTGCGCCTGATCGTGTTCGACGTCGATCCGGACACCCAGGCGAAGTCGGTCAAGGACATCAAGGAGCAGGACGTCTACATGGGCGACATGCCCCTGATGACGGAGAACGGCACCTTCATCGTCAACGGCACCGAGCGCGTCATCGTCTCGCAGATGCACCGGTCCCCGGGCGTGTTCTTCGACCACGACAAGGGCAAGACGCACTCGTCGGGCAAGCTGCTGTTTGCCGCCCGCATCATCCCGTATCGCGGCTCCTGGCTCGACGTCGAGTTCGATGCCAAGGACATCGTGCACGTGCGCATCGACCGGAAGCGCAAGCTCCCGGTCACCTCGCTGCTGTTCGCGCTGGGCCTCGACGGCGAGGAGATCCTCTCGACCTTCTACAACCACGTGACCTACGACCGGGACGGCGCCGACTGGCGCGTGCCGTTCGACGCCGAGCGCCTGAAGGGCTTCAAGGCCTCCGTGGACCTGATCGACGCCGATTCGGGCGAGGTGGTGCTGGAGGCGGGCAAGAAGCTCAACGCCCGCAACGCCCGCCAGATCACCGAGAAGGGCACGAAGTTCCTGCGTGCCACGGACGAGGACCTCGTCGGCCAGTACGTGGCCGAGGATCTCGTCAACATGCAGACCGGCGAGATCTGGGCCGAGGCCGGCGAGGAGATCACCGAGAAGCTCCTCAAGGCGCTCGACGAGGTCGGCATCACCGCGCTGCCGGTGCTCGACATCGACCACGTCAACGTCGGCCCCTACATCCGCAACACGCTCGCCGTGGACAAGAACTCGGCCCGCGAGGGCGCGCTGTTCGACATCTACCGCGTGATGCGCCCGGGCGAGCCGCCGACGCTGGAGACGGCCGAGGCGATGTTCCACTCGCTGTTCTTCGACGCCGAGCGCTACGACCTCTCCGCGGTCGGCCGCGTGAAGATGAACATGCGCCTCGACCTCGACGCCGCCGACACCGTCCGGACGCTCCGCAAGGAGGACATGCTGGCGGTCGTCAAGGCGCTCGTCGAGCTGCGCGACGGCAAGGGCGAGATCGACGACATCGACCACCTCGGCAACCGCCGCGTCCGCTCCGTCGGCGAGCTGATGGAGAACCAGTACCGTCTGGGCCTGCTCCGCATGGAGCGCGCCATCCGCGAGCGCATGAGCCAGGTCGACATCGACACGGTGATGCCGCAGGACCTGATCAACGCCAAGCCCGCGGCGGCCGCGGTGCGCGAGTTCTTCGGCTCCAGCCAGCTCTCGCAGTTCATGGACCAGACCAACCCGCTCTCCGAGGTGACGCACAAGCGCCGCCTGTCGGCGCTCGGCCCGGGCGGTCTCACCCGCGAGCGCGCCGGCTTCGAGGTGCGCGACGTGCACCCGACGCACTATGGCCGCATCTGCCCGATCGAGACGCCGGAAGGCCCGAACATCGGCCTGATCAACTCGCTGGCGACCTTCGCCCGCGTGAACAAGTACGGCTTCATCGAGACCCCGTTCCGCCGCGTGAAGGACGGCGTGGTCACCACCGAGGTCGCCTATCTGTCGGCCATGGAGGAGGCGAAGTACTACGTCGCCCAGGCCAACGCCCAGATGGACGAGAACTTCAAGCTCACCGAGGAGCTGGTGGTCTGCCGTCGCGCCGGCGAGGTCATCGTCGTCGGCCCCGAGCGCGTCGATCTCATGGACGTGTCGCCGAAGCAGCTGGTCTCGGTCGCCGCGGCGCTGATCCCGTTCCTCGAGAACGACGACGCCAACCGCGCGCTGATGGGCTCGAACATGCAGCGCCAGGCGGTGCCGCTGGTCCGCGCCGACGCGCCCTTCGTCGGCACCGGCATGGAGGCCGTGGTCGCTCGCGACTCCGGCGCCGCCATCGCGGCGCGCCGCACCGGCATCATCGACCAGGTGGACGCCACCCGTATCGTCATCCGGGCCACCGAGGAGGCCGACGCCAACAAGCCGGGCGTCGACATCTACCGCCTGCAGAAGTTCCAGCGCTCCAACCAGTCGACCTGCATCACGCAGAAGCCGCTGGTCCGCGTCGGCGAGTTCGTGAAGAAGGGCGAGATCATCGCCGACGGACCGTCCACCGAGTTCGGCGAGCTGGCGCTCGGCCGGAACGTGCTCGTCGCGTTCATGCCGTGGAACGGCTACAACTTCGAGGACTCGATCCTGCTCTCCGAGCGGATCGTGAAGGATGACGTGTTCACCTCGATCCACATCGAGGAGTTCGAGGTGATGGCCCGCGACACCAAGCTGGGGCCGGAGGAGATCACCCGCGACATCCCGAACGTCTCGGAGGAGGCGCTCAAGAACCTCGACGAGGCCGGCATCGTCTATATCGGCGCCGAGGTGCACGCGGGCGACATCCTCGTCGGCAAGATCACGCCGAAGGGCGAGAGCCCGATGACGCCGGAGGAGAAGCTCCTTCGCGCCATCTTCGGCGAGAAGGCGTCCGACGTGCGCGACACGTCCCTGCGCGTGCCCCCCGGCGTCACGGGCACGATCGTCGAGGTCCGAGTGTTCAACCGCCACGGCGTCGACAAGGACGAGCGCGCCCAGGCGATCGAGCGCGAGGAGATCGAGCGCCTCGCCAAGGACCGCGACGACGAGCAGGCGATCCTCGACCGCAACACCTACGCGCGGCTCGCCGACACGCTCATCGGCCAGGCCCCGATCGCCGGTCCGCGCGGCTTCCGCAAGGACACGGTGCTCACCCGCGAGGTGATGAGCGAGTACCCGCGCTCGCAATGGTGGCAGTTCGCCGTCGTCGACGACCGTCTCATGACCGAGATGGAGGCGATGCAGAAGCAGTACGACGAGTCGAAGAAGCGCCTCGAGCAGCGCTTCCTCGACAAGGTCGAGAAGCTGCAGCGCGGCGACGAGCTCCCGCCCGGCGTCATGAAGATGGTCAAGGTCTTCGTGGCGGTGAAGCGCAAGATCCAGCCCGGCGACAAGATGGCCGGCCGCCACGGCAACAAGGGCGTGGTGTCGCGCATCGTGCCGATCGAGGACATGCCGTTCCTTGAGGACGGCACGCACGCCGACATCGTGCTCAACCCGCTCGGCGTGCCGAGCCGCATGAACGTCGGTCAGATCCTCGAGACGCACCTTGGCTGGGCGGCTGCGGGCCTGGGTCGCAAGGTGTCCAAGGCGGTCGATGCCTATCTGAAGACGCAGGACATCGCGCCGCTGAAGGAGGAGATGAAGGCGATCTACTCCCCCCACGAGCTCGAGGGCTTGACGGACGAGGAGTACGCCGAGGTCGGCAACAACCTCCGCCGCGGCGTGCCGATGGCGACGCCCGTGTTCAACGGCGCCAAGGAAGCCGACATCGAGCAGATGCTGGAGATGGCCGGGCTCGACCGCTCGGCGCAGTCGACCCTCTACGACGGTCGCACCGGCGAGCCCTTCGACCGCAAGGTCACCATGGGCTACATCTACATGCTGAAGCTCCACCACCTCGTGGACGACAAGATCCACGCGCGCTCGATCGGCCCGTACTCGCTCGTCACCCAGCAGCCGCTGGGCGGTAAGGCGCAGTTCGGCGGCCAGCGCTTCGGCGAGATGGAGGTCTGGGCGCTGGAGGCCTACGGCGCGGCCTACACGCTGCAGGAGATGCTCACGGTGAAGTCGGACGACGTGGCCGGCCGCACCAAGGTCTACGAGGCGATCGTCCGCGGCGACGACACCTTCGAGGCCGGCATCCCCGAGAGCTTCAACGTGCTGGTGAAGGAGATGCGCTCGCTCGGCCTCAACGTCGAGCTGACGAGCTCCAAGCAGCAGCAGGCGGCCAACGACCAGCTCGAGCCGCCCGCCAACGCCGCCGAGTAGCGACGAGAACGACACCTCCCGTGCCGGCGACGCGCCGGCACGGTTCGAGCGGGGAGGGGCGGGGCCTCCGATGGTTTGAGACGGCCAGCGGCGTCCGGCAGGGCGCTGCGCCGAGGGTGTTTTTCGGACGTGGCGGCGCAGGCGCGGCGCGGCCCGTCGAGCCAAGGAGTGGATCATGAACCAAGAGGTCATGAACCTTTTCAACCAGCAGGCCCAGCCCCAGAGCTTCGACCAGATCAAGATCTCGATCTCCAGCCCCGAGAAGATCCTCTCGTGGTCCTACGGCGAGATCAAGAAGCCCGAGACGATCAACTACCGCACCTTCAAGCCCGAGCGCGACGGCCTGTTCTGCGCGCGCATCTTCGGGCCCATCAAGGACTACGAGTGCTTGTGCGGTAAGTACAAGCGCATGAAGTACAAGGGCGTCATCTGCGAGAAGTGCGGCGTCGAGGTGACGCTGGCGCGCGTCCGGCGCGACCGCATGGGCCATATCGAGCTGGCCGCCCCGGTCGCGCACATCTGGTTCCTCAAGTCGCTGCCCTCGCGCATCGGCCTGCTGCTCGACATGGCGCTCAAGGACCTTGAGCGGATCCTGTACTTCGAGTCGTACTGCGTCATCGAGCCGGGCCTCACGCCCCTGAAGGAGCGCCAGCTCCTCTCGGAGGAGGAGTACCTGCGCGCCCAGGAGGAGTACGGCGAGGATTCGTTCACGGCGATGATCGGCGCCGAGGCCATCCGGCGCATCCTGCAGGAGCTCGACCTCGACAAGATCGCCAACGATCTGCGCGAGGAGATCGCCGTCACCACCTCGGAGCTGAAGCCCAAGAAGCTCCTGAAGCGCCTCAAGATCATCGAGGCGTTCCAGATGTCGGGCAACCGGCCCGAGTGGATGATCCTGACGGTCGTCCCCGTCATCCCGCCGGACCTGCGCCCGCTGGTTCCGCTGGACGGCGGCCGCTTCGCGACGTCGGATCTCAACGACCTCTACCGCCGCGTCATCAACCGCAACAACCGCCTGAAGCGGCTGATCGAGCTGCGCGCGCCCGACATCATCATCCGCAACGAGAAGCGCATGCTTCAGGAGGCGGTGGACGCGCTGTTCGACAACGGCCGCCGCGGCCGCGTCATCACGGGCGCCAACAAGCGCCCGCTGAAGTCGCTCGCCGACATGCTGAAGGGCAAGCAGGGCCGCTTCCGCCAGAACCTGCTCGGCAAGCGCGTCGACTATTCGGGCCGCTCGGTCATCGTGGTCGGCCCCGAGCTGAAGCTGCACCAGTGCGGCCTCCCGAAGAAGATGGCCTTGGAGCTGTTCAAGCCCTTCATCTACGCGCGCCTCGACGCCAAGGGATTCTCGGCCACCGTCAAGCAGGCCAAGAAGCTCGTCGAGAAGGAGAAGCCGGAGGTCTGGGACATCCTCGATGAGGTGATCCGCGAGCACCCGGTGATGCTGAACCGCGCGCCGACGCTGCACCGCCTCGGCATCCAGGCCTTCGAGCCGAAGCTCATCGAGGGCAAGGCGATCCAGCTGCACCCGCTGGTCTGCGCCGCGTTCAACGCCGACTTCGACGGCGACCAGATGGCCGTGCACGTGCCGCTGAGCCTCGAGGCTCAGCTGGAGGCGCGCGTCCTGATGATGTCGACCAACAACATCCTGCACCCCGCGAACGGCCAGCCGATCATCGTGCCGTCGCAGGACATCGTGCTCGGCCTGTACTACCTCTCGATCGTCGCCGAGGGCGCGGTCGGCGCGTACAACGCCGACAACAAGCAGAACCCGATGCAGGGCGTCTACGGCGACATCGGCGAGCTGGAGCACGCTCTGGCCGCCAAGGCCGTCTCGCTGCACTCGAAGATCAAGTGGCGCTGGAAGGGCATCGGCCCGGACGGCGAGCCGCTGACCCAGATCTACGAGACCACGCCTGGCCGCGTGATCCTCTCGGGCGCGCTCCCGAAGCACCGCAAGGTGCCCTTCGACGTCGTCAACAAGCTGATGACCAAGAAGGAGATCTCGGCGATGATCGACACCGTCTACCGCCACTGCGGTCAGAAGGAGTCGGTGATCTTCTGCGACCGCATCATGGCGCTCGGCTTCAGCCACGCCTTCCGCGCCGGCATCTCGTTCGGCAAGGACGACATGGTGGTGCCGGACAACAAGTGGTCGATCGTCGACGCGACCCGCACGCTCGTGAAGGATTACGAGCAGCAGTACAACGACGGCCTGATCACCCAGGGCGAGAAGTACAACAAGGTCGTCGACGCCTGGGCGAAGTGCTCCGACAAGCTGGCCCAGGAGATGATGGGCCGGATCTCGTCGGTGCAGAAGGACGAGAACGGCGCCGACAAGCAGGTCAACTCGATCTACATGATGAGCCACTCGGGCGCCCGCGGCTCGCCGGCGCAGATGAAGCAGCTCGCGGCGATGCGCGGCCTGATGGCGAAGCCCTCGGGCGAGATCATCGAGACCCCGATCATCTCGAACTTCAAGGAAGGCCTCGACGTTCTCGAGTACTTCAACTCGACCCACGGCGCCCGGAAGGGTCTGGCCGACACGGCGCTCAAGACCGCCAACTCGGGCTACCTCACCCGCCGCCTCGTCGACGTGGCGCAGGACGCGGTGATCCGCGAGGTGGATTGCGGCACCACCAACGGCATCCGGATGCGGGCCATCATCGACGCGGGTCAGGTCGTGGCCACGCTCGCCACCCGCATCCTCGGCCGCGCCACGGCGGAGGATCTGGTCGCGCAGGACGGCACGGTCATCGTCAAGACCGGCGAGACCATCGAGGAGCGCCACCTGCCGGCGATCACCGCCGCCGGCATCCAGGAGGTGAAGATCCGCTCGGTGCTCGTCTGCGCCACCAAGAGCGGCGTCTGCGCAACCTGCTACGGGCGCGACCTCGCCCGCGGCACCCCCGTCAATATGGGCGAGGCCGTCGGCGTCATCGCGGCGCAGTCGATCGGCGAGCCGGGCACCCAGCTCACCATGCGCACCTTCCACATCGGCGGTGCGGCGCAGATCGCGGACTCGTCCTTCATCGAGTCGAGCTTCGAGGGCACCATCCGGATCCGCAACCGGGCGCTCGCGAAGAACTCGGACGGCGACCTCATCGCCACCGGCCGCAACGTGGCCGTGGTGATCGTGGGCTCGGACGGGGCCGAGCGGGCGGTGCACCGCCTGCAGTACGGCGCCAAGGTGCGGGTCGACGAGGGCGACAAGATCAAGCGCGGGCAGCGGATCGCCGAGTGGGATCCCTACACCCGTCCGATCGTCGCCGAGGTGGACGGCGTCGTGGCCTACGAGGACCTCTACGACGGCCAGTCGATCACCGAGACGGCCGACGAGTCGACGGGCATCTCGAAGCGCGTCGTCATCGACTGGCGCGGTTCGGCCCGGACCTCGGACCTCAAGCCCGCGATGGTCATCGTGGACCAGGACGGCAAGCCGATCCGCCTGCCGCGCGGCTCGGAGGCCCGCTACCTCCTGCCCGTCGACGCCATCATCGGCTACGACCCGGGCGGCACGGTGAAGGCCGGCGACATCCTGGCCCGCGTCTCGACCGACTCGGCCAAGACCCGCGACATCACCGGCGGTCTGCCGCGGGTGGCGGAGCTGTTCGAGGCGCGCCGCCCGAAGGACGCGGCGATCATCGCCGAGAAGTCGGGCACGATCGCCTTCGGCCGGGACTACAAGAACAAGCGCCGGCTCTCGCTGACGCCGCACGACGGTTCGGAGACGGTCGAGTACCTGATCCCCAAGGGCAAGCACATCCACTTGCAGGACGGGGACGTGGTGGAGCTCGGCGACTACATCGTCGACGGCAACCCGGCGCCGCACGACATCCTGGCGATCAAGGGCGTGGAGGAGCTTGCCGCCTACCTCGTCAACGAGATCCAGGAGGTCTACCGGCTCCAGGGCGTGTCGATCAACGACAAGCACATCGAGGTGATCGTCCGGCAGATGCTGCAGAAGGTGGAAGTCACCGAGAGCGGCGATTCGGACATCATCCCGGGTGACCAGATCGACCGGACCGAGCTGACCGACATCAACGAGAAGCTTCTGGCCGAGGGCAAGAAGCCGGTCGTGGGCGTGCCGGTGCTGCTCGGCATCACCAAGGCCTCGCTGCAGACGAAGTCGTTCATCTCGGCGGCCTCGTTCCAAGAGACCACCCGCGTCCTCACGGAAGCGGCGGTCAACGGCAAGGTCGACACGCTGGAAGGCCTCAAGGAGAACGTCATCGTCGGCTCGCTCATCCCGGCCGGCACGGGCTCCCTGGTGGCGGACATCCGCTCGATCGCGCGCCGCCGCGACAACCTCATCCTGCAGCAGAAGCAGGCCGAGAGCGGTGCCGGCCAGATCGAGGAGTTCTCGCCCGCGGCGGAGTGATCCGCCCGGAATTCGCGACAGGGGAGGGCGGTCCTGCGGGGCCGCCCTTTCTCGTTTTGCGAAGCGCTCCTTTCCCCAACGCCTTGAGCGTCAGCGGAAGGTGATCCGGGATCCAGAGGATGAAGTGCCGCGCAGCGGCGCGATCTTGAGCAACGTTGCAGGGTTCGGGCGCTCCGCGTCTCCTTGCGCTGGATCCCGGATCACCTTCCGCTTCGCTCCAGGCGTCCGGGAAAGGGGCATCGCGCAAAGTCCTCGATCGATGCGCGCCCGGCATCGATCCATCCAGTCTTTGAGTTGGACCCGGAAGAGTCGGACGACCACTCTGGCATCTGCGGAGAATCCTCAGGTTTCTTCGCCCGTCACGGCAAAAGCCGGGCGGCCCATGCTGGGAGGAATTGCCCATGAGCGCGCAGACGAGCGCCGGCCTTGCCGTGTCCGATGCCCGGCGAAGCCGCGTCCGGATCTCCATCGTCCTGATGCTGTTCGTCGCCACGACGATCAACTACGCCGACCGCGCGACCATCTCGATCGCGGGCCCCGCCCTGTCGAAGGATCTCGGGCTCGACGCCGTGCAGATGGGCTACGTGTTCTCGGCCTTCGCGTGGTCCTACGTGCTCGCCCAGATCCCCGGCGGCTGGCTGCTCGACCGCTACGGCGTGAAGTGGGTCTACGCGGCCGCGATCTTCCTGTGGTCGGCCTTCACGCTGGTGCAGGGCGCGGTCGGCTTCTTCACGGGCGCCACCGCGGTCGCGCTGCTGTTCGCGCTGCGGCTGGCCGTCGGCCTCGCCGAGGCGCCGGTCTTTCCCGCCAACGCCCGCATCACGGCAGCGTGGTTCCCCGCCAAGGAGCGGGGCATGGCCTCGGCCTTCTTCAACTCGGCACAGTACTTCGCCACCGTGCTGTTCACGCCGCTCATGGCCTGGGTGGTCCACCATTTCGGCTGGCACCACGTCTTCACCATGATGGGCGCGCTCGGCATCGCCTTCGCGCTGCTCTGGACCCAGGTGATCCACGGCCCGAAGGACCATCCGAGCATGAACGCGGCCGAGCGCGACTACATCGAGCGGGGCGGCGCGCTGCTCGACATGGACGGCCAGGGCTCGGCCAGGCAGGCCAATGTCGGCCGCACGCTGAAGCAGCTGCTGGCCAACCGCATGCTGCTCGGCATCTATGTGGGCCAGTACTGCATCACCACGCTGACCTACTTCTTCCTGACGTGGTTCCCGGTCTACCTCGTGAAGGAGCGCGGGCTGTCGATCCTGCAGGCAGGCTTCGCGGCGGTGCTTCCGGCGCTGTGCGGCTTCGTCGGCGGCATCCTGGGCGGCGTCATCTCCGACATGCTTCTGCGCCGCGGCCACTCGCTCACCGCCGCCCGCAAGATCCCGATCGTCGGCGGCATGCTGCTGTCGATGTCGATCATCGGCTGCAACTACGTGCAGGCGGACGCCGTCGTGGTCGGCCTGATGGCGCTGGCCTTCTTCGGCAAGGCCATCGGGGCGCTCGGCTGGGCCGTGGTCTCGGACACCTCGCCGCGGGAGAGCGGCGGCCTCTCGGGCGGCCTGTTCAACACGTTCGGCAATACCGCCGGCATCACCACCCCGATCGCGATCGGCTACATCGTGCAGAGCACGGGCTCGTTCAACGGGGCGCTGATCTTCGTCGGCCTCAACGCGCTGGTGGCCTGCTTCTGCTACCTCGTGGTGGTCGGCGAGATCCGCCGGGTCGAGCTGCGCTGAGGCGCCGGCCCGGAGACAAACCTGTGCTCATCTCGGCGGCCGCGGGGCTTCCCCGCGGCCCTTGTCGTAGGGTTGCGGGCATGTTCGATTTCAGCCAGCTGCGCTGCTTCGTGGCGGTCGCCGAGGAGCTGCATTTCGGCCGGGCCGCCGCCCGGCTGAACATGACGCAGCCGCCCCTCTCCCGGCAGATCCAGGTTCTGGAGCGCGTGCTCGACGCCCAGCTCCTCGACCGCACGAGCCGCTCGGTGCGGCTCACTGCGGCCGGGCGCAGCTTCCTGCCCGAGGCGCAGCGGATCCTCAGGCTCGCCGAGACCGCCGCGCACGTCACCCGGCAGGTGGCGGCGGGGCGGGCGGGCGTGCTCAAGCTCGGCTTCACGGCGGCCTCCGCCTACGACTTCCTGCCCCGCCTCGTCACCGCCTGCCGGGCCGCCCTGCCCGATGTCACGCTGAGCTTGCGCGAGATGGTGACGAAGGACCAGCTCGAGGGCCTGCTCTCAGGCCAGCTCGACGCGGCGCTCGTGCGTCCGATGGTGACGCATCCCGAGCTGGAGACGGCCCGCGCGCTGGCCGAGCCGCTGATCGCGGCGGTGCCGGCCGGGCACGCGCTGGCGGGCCGGTCCGCGCTGACGCCGGAGGATTTTCGCGGCGCGGCCTTCGTCGCCTACGCGCCGCACGAGGCGAGCTACTTCCACGACCTCGTGGCGGCGCTCTTCGCGGAGGCCGGCGTGCAGCCACGCGTCCTGCAGCAGCTCACGCAGATACACTCGATCCTGGCGCTGGTGCGGGCCGGGATCGGCCTCGCGCTGGTGCCGGCGGCGGCCGAGCGCCTGCGCTTCGAGGGCGTAGCTTTCCGGCCCCTCGCCCTGCCGCGGCCGCACCCCGCCGAGCTGATGCTGAGCTGGCGGCGCGACCACGACAACCCGCTGGTCGACGCGCTGCGCGGCATCGTGGGCGACCTTGAGCACTGATGCGGTCCGGCACCGTCGCGCCCTTTCCCGGGTGCATGCAGCGTCAGCGGAATGCGACCCGGGACCGAGCACACGATGACGCGCAGCGTCCGCATGGTTGCCGGTGCTGAAGATCGAGCCGCTTCGCGGCGCTTCAGTCGCCGGATCCCGGATCACCCTCCGCTGACGCTCCGGGCGTCCGGGAAAGGGTGGAGTTTCCAGTGCCCATCTGCACGGACGATGCGCGGTGAAGGCAAGGTGATCTTTTATCGATGCACGTCCGGCATCGGTCGATCCAGAGGCGGCATTGGATCTCCGTACCCGGCGGCACTAGCCTGATCTGAAAATCGGGCCTTCCGTGCAAGGGAGTCCCGCCGGAGGAAACCGATGCTGAGCGATCTGGTAGCCCCGCCGCGTCCCGTCGGCGACGCCCCCCGCACGATCCGGGTCCACCCGAAGGACAACGTCGCGATCGTGGTCAACGCCTTCGGGCTGCCGGCCGGCACGGTGTTCCCGGACGGCCTGACGCTCACCGAGTTCGTGCCCCAGGGCCACAAGGTTGCACTCGCCGACGTGCCGCGGGGCGGCCACGTCGTGCGCTACGGCGAGGTGGTGGGGATTGCCCTGCGGGACATCCCGCGCGGCTCCTGGGTCGAGGAATCCTGCGTCGAGACGCCGGTCGCCCCCGCCCTCGACGCGCTGGAGACGTGTACCCGCGTGCCGGCGCCCCTGCCGCCGCTCGACGGCTACACCTTCGAGGGTTTTCGCAATCCGGACGGCAGCGTCGGCACGAAGAACATCCTGGCGATCTCGACCAGCGTGCAGTGCGTGACCGGCACGCTCGACGTCGCGATCCGGCGCATCAAGCAGGAATTGCTGCCGCGCTTCCCCAACGTGGACGACGTGATCGGCCTGACCCACGCCTATGGCTGCGGCGTCGCCATCAACGCGCCGGAGGCGGTGATCCCGATCCGCACCCTCCAGAGCCTCGCCCAGAACCCGAATTTCGGCGGCGCGGTCATGGTGGTGGGCCTCGGCTGCGAGAAGCTCGTCTCCGAGCGCCTCGTGCCCGGCCGGCAGGGAACGGCCGAGGATCCGGAGAACGTGGTCCGCCTGCAGGACGAGCGCCACGAGGGTTTCGGCAGCATGATCGACAGCATCATGCGGATGGCCGAGGCGCGGCTCCAGGTGCTGAACCGGCGTACCCGTGAGACCTGTCCGGCCTCCGACCTCGTGGTCGGCCTGCAATGCGGCGGCAGCGACGCCTTCTCGGGCGTCACCGCCAACCCGGCGCTCGGCTTCGCCGCCGACCTGCTGGTGCGCTGCGGCGCCACCGTGCTGTTCTCCGAGGTGACGGAGGTGCGCGACGCGATCCACCTGCTCACCCCGCGGGCCGCGACCCCGGAGGTCGCCGACGCGCTGATCCGCGAGATGGCGTGGTACGACGATTATCTCGAGAAGGGCGGCGCCGACCGGCGGGCGAACCCGTCGCCCGGCAACAAGCGCGGCGGGCTCAACAACATCGTCGAGAAGGCGCTGGGATCGGTCGCCAAATCCGGCACCAGCGCGATCACGAGCGTGTTGGCCCCGGGCGAGCGGGTGCGCGAGCGGGGGCTGATCTTCGCGGCGACGCCGGCCAGCGACTTCGTCTGCGGCACCCTGCAGCTCGCCTCCGGCATCACGCTTCAGGTGTTCTCGACGGGCCGCGGCACGCCCTACGGCCTCGCACAGGCCCCGGTGATCAAGGTCGCCACGCGCAGCGAACTCGCCCGGCGCTGGTCCGACCTGATCGACCTCGACGCGGGTTAGGTCGCCACCGGCGAGGCGACGATCGAAGAGATGGGCTGGGAGCTGTTCCGCCTGATCCTCGACGTGGCGAGCGGGTGCAAGCAGCCCTGGTCGGACCGCTGGGGCCTCTACAACGACCTGACGCTGTTCAACCCGGCGCCGATCACCTGATCCTCCTCCGCTCTCCGCCCGGCCTGGTCAGGCGATGCGGCGCACCGTCCGCGGATCGACCGCGTCCGCCAGCCCGTCGCCGAGGCTGTTCAGCGCCACCAGCGTCGTGACCAGCAGGAGGGCCGGGGCCGCCAGCATGTGCGGAGCCGATTCGATCGCCCGCGAGCCCTCGGCCACCAGCACGCCCCAGCTGGTCTCGGGCTCCTGCACGCCGAGGCCGAGGAACGAGAGAAAGCTCTCCAGCAGGATCACCCGGGGCACCAGCAGGGTCGCGGCGACGAGGATCGGCCCCAGCGCGTTCGGCACCACGTGGCGCACGAGGATCTGCCGCGCGGTCAGCCCCAGCGCTTCCGCCGCGCGGACGAAGTCGCAGGCCTTCAGGGCCTGCGCCTGCCCGCGCACGATGCGGGCCATGTCGAGCCACTCGACCGCCGCGATGGCGAAGAGGATCAGCCCGAGGCCGGGGCGGAAGAACACCACCAGCACGATCACGAAGAACACGAAGGGCAGGGCGTAGAGCACGTCCACGAGCCGCATCATCACGGCATCGACCGCGCCGCCCGCGAAGCCCGCCACCGCCCCGTAGGCGACTCCGACGACAAGGGCGACGAGCGTCGCCGTGAGGCCGATCAGGAGCGAGACCCGGCCCGCCACGAGGCTGCGGGTGAGGAGGTCGCGCCCGTGCACGTCGGTGCCGAGGGGGAAGTGCAGCCGCCGCAGCGGCGCCTCGACGACGAGGCGGCGCCCGTCGGCGGACGCCTCGACCACCCGGGCCTCGCCGAACAGGTCGGAGCGCGGCAGGTAGACGAGGCCGCGCCGGTCCACCGGCTCGTCCGAGCCGAGGACGAGGCGGACGGAATCCGGGCCCTGTTCGAACCCTTCGAGCCGTGCCCGCATCCGGTAGGCGAGGCGTTCCAGCGCCGGTCCGATCCGGTCGGGCGCCGGCTGAGGTCCGAGCCCCGCGCCGAGCTGGCGCAGATCCGGATAGGCGCGCTCGGGCGCGTGGCCGGTGAGCAGCGGGCCGACCAAGCAGGCCAGCGCCACGAGGACGAGCACGGCAAGGCTTGCCCACGCCCCGCGGCCGAGGCGACGGAGCACGCCGCGGCCCGGCGCGCTCAAGCGCGCCCCCGCAGGCGCGGGTCGGCCCAGGCAGCGGCGAGGTCGGCCGCGAGGTTCAGCACGACGACGAACACGCCGACGAGCAGCACCGTGCCCATCACCAGCGTGTAGTCGCGGTTGAGCGCCCCCTCAACGAAGTAGCGCCCGATGCCGGGCAGCCCGAACACCGTCTCGACCACCACGGACCCGGTGAGCAGGCCGGTGGCAAGCGGCCCGGCCAGCGCGATCACCGGCAGGAGCGCGCCGCGCAGCGCGTGGCGCAGCACCCGGCCCGGAGGGAGCCCGAGGCTGCGCATGGTCCGCACCGGCTGGGCGCGGAGCGCCTCGGCGAGGGAGGCCCGGGTGAGCCGCGCCACCGCGCCGATCTGGGGCAGGGCGAGGGTGATCACCGGCAGGACGAGGTGGCCCGGCGCGCCCCCACCCCAGCCGCCGAGCGGCAGCCAGTGCAGGGCGAGTCCGAAGCCGATCTGCAGGAGAGGCGCCACGACGAAGCTCGGCAGGGAGAGGCTCAAGCCCGCCAGCAGGGTGACGGCGCGGTCGGTGGCGCCACCCTGCCGCAGGGCCGCGAGGCAGCCGAACCCGATGCCGATCCCCAGGGCGAGGAGGAGGGCAAGCGCGCCGAGCGTCAGCGAGACCGGCAGCCCGCGGGCGAGGAGATCGGCCACGGTCAGATCGCGGAACGAGAAGGAGGGTCCGAGATCACCCCGCGCCAGGGCACCGAGGTAGCGGCCGAACTGGACGAGGAGCGGCTGGTCGAGCCCGTAGACCCGGCGCAGGTTCTCCATCGCGGCCGGCGCGAGGGGACGTTCGAGGTCGAACGGGCCGCCGGGCGCGAGCCGCATCAGGAAGAAGCTCGCGGCGACGACGAGGAGGAGGGTGGGCACGGCCTGCGCGAGGCGGCGGAGGACGAGGCCGATCATGGGCGGGGGCCCGCCTCGAGCGCGCGGAGCATCGATCCCATCATCCCTCCAGCCTCAGGAACCGCGTCGGCGCGGCGTTGCGGAGGTTCGGGTGGTAGCCATGCAGCCGCGGGCTGATCAGCGCCTTGGAGCGGGTGTGCATCACCGGGATCCAGGGCAGGTCGCGCATCAGGATCGCCTCGGCGCGCCAGAGCAGGTCGGCGCGGGCCGTGATGTCCGGCTCGCGGGCAGAGGCGTCGAGGAGCGCGTCGTAGGCCGGATCGGCGAAGCGGCCGGGATTCATCCCGTCGTTGCCGGAGCGGAGCAGGAACAGGAAGTTCTGCGGGTCGGAATAGTCGGCGATCCACGACATCCGGGCGATATCGAAGTCGCCGCCGTCGCGCAGATAGGCGAAATGCGTCTTGGCGTCGGTGTAGACGAAGCGCGTCTCGATCCCGAGCGCGCGCCACATCTCGGCCAAAGCCACCGCGGTGTTGCGGTTGTTGTCCGTGGTGTTGAAGCGGTACTCGACCCGCAAGGGGCGGCCCGGCCCGAACCCGGCCTCGGCCAGCAGGCGCCGCGCCTCCGCCTCGTGGTCGATCGGAAAGCCCCGGCGCCCCTCGGTCTCGGGCGGGGCGCGGTAATTGTCGAGCCCCGGCGGGCAGAAGGACCAGGCCGGGCTCATCGTGCCGCCCCAGAGCGCTTCCGCCAGATAAGGCCGGTCGATCGCGAGCGAGAGGGCGCGGCGCACCCGCGGGTCCGAGAAGGGCGCCTTGCGGGTGTTCACCGCCAGCGCGTAGAGGCCGAGACCGGGCCCGAGCACGACCTGATCGCCGAAGCGGCGCTTGAGCGCCGCCATCTGGTCACCGGGCAGATCGGCGAGCGAGTCGATCTCGCCGGCCGCGTACCGTCGCACCGCGCTGGCCAGATCCGGCGTCGGCAGGAAGGCGACCTCCGGGATCGCGACCTCGGCGACCGCGTGGAAATGCGGGTTGCGCACGAGCGTGATCCGGTCGTTCGGAACGAGGTCGCGCAGCCGATAGGGTCCGTTGGACACGAGGTTGCCCGGCCGCGTGAAGGCGTCGCCGAACCGCTCGACGGAGGCCGGGTGCACCGGAAGGCTGGTCTGGTGGGTGAGGAGTTCGAGGAGGTACGGCGTCGGGTTGTCGAGCGCGATCACCAGGGTGCGCGGGTCCGGCGCCGTGACGCCGAGCTGATCCGGGGACATCGCGCCGGCATTCACCGCGGCGGCGTTGCGGATCGGAAAGAGCACCTCGGCGTATTTCGCCGCCGTCGCGGGGGCGAGGATCCGGCGCAGCGCGTACACGAAGGCCCCCGCCTCGACCGGCTCGCCGTTCGACCAGCGCCCCTCGGTCCGCAACCGGAAGGTGTAGGTGCGGCGATCGTCCGATATCGTCCAGCTCTCGGCCGCGCCCGGTATGATGGCGCCCCGGTTGTCGTAGGTCAGCAACCCCTCGAAGAGGTCGCGCAGGATGTGCGCCTCGGCCACCGTCGAGGAGCGGTGCGGGTCGAGCGTCTCGGGATCGGCGTCGTTGCCGCGCCGGTAGAGCGGCGCGCCCACGGCCCGCGCCGGGCGGGGCAGGGCGGCGAGCGCCGCCGCGCCGGAGACGAAGTCGCGGCGGCGCAAGGATATCAGGCGCCGGTCTCCGGCACGAGGCCCGCCGCCTCGATGCCGGCCACCGCGCAGGCCTCGTCGTTGTCCGAGGTGTCGCCCGAGACGCCGACGGCGCCGAGGAGCCGCCCGTCGCGGGCGCGGATCAGCACGCCGCCCGGGACCGGCACGAGGCCCGCCGGGCCCGCGACCTCCGCGACCGCCGTGAGGAAGTAGGCCTGAACCTCGGCCCGCTTGTGCAGCGCCCGCGAGCCGAGCCCGAGGGCGAGCGCCCCGTTCGCCTTGCCCATCGCCACCTCGGCCCGGCGCAGCGAGGTGCCGTCCTCCACCTGGACACATTTCAGAGACCCGCGGGCATCATATACAACCACCGCGAGCGGCTGCAGGCCGCGCGCGCGCGCCGCCTCCAGGGCGGTCGCCACGATGGTTCGGGCAGCGTCGAGCGTCAGGTCGATCATCGTCACACGTCGAGGGGGAGAGGACCACGAGGCGGGCCGGGCACCCGCCGCAGAGCGGAGACGAAACGATTAGCATGCGCCGTGCAATCATCCACATCGGAATGCCGCGGACGGGCTCCACCGCCCTTCAGGAGGTGCTGGCCGGCCTCAGGCCGAGGCTCGCGGAGGCCGGGCTGCTCTACCCCGAACTCGCGCCGCCGGGCTCTCATCCCGACCGGGACGTCAACCACCAGCCGCTCGGCGAAGTCCTCGACGGGCGCCGTCCGCGCGCCGAGCGCAGCGTCGTGCTCGGACGCCTCGACGAGGCCCTGCGGCGGACCCGGGCCGACACGGTGATCCTCTCCTACGAGGACTTCTCGGTGCAGCGCCCCCGCTTCGGCGTGCCCGAGACCCTGCGGGAGATCCTGGCGCGGCGCGGCTTCGCACCGGAGGTGCTGATGGTGGTCAAGCCGCCCTTCGCCTTCCTGAACTCGGCCTACGCCCACCGCGCCCAGCTCATCCGCGAGACCGGCAGCTTTCGCGACTACCTGGCGCTGCACTGGCGCTCCGGCCGGATCGACTACCGGGCGCTGGTCGCGCCCTGGGCCGAGGCCGCGGACGGCCGGGTCACGGCGGTGCCGCTCGCCGACCGGCGCTCGGCGGAGCCGCTCGTCGGCCGCATCGTCGAGGCCCTCGGTCTCGGCGACCGCTTGGGCGACCTGATCGGTGCGCAAGCCGCGGGCTACCGCAGCAACCGCTCCTCCGGGCCGGTCGCGGTCGAGGCCTCGCGCCGCCTGCGGGCGCTGCGGGTGCACCGCCAGGTTGCAGGTCATCCCCGCCGCATCGGCCACGCCCTCGATGAGGCGGCCTGGGCGCGCGGGCTCGACCCGGAGCCGTTCCGCGGCGAGGCGCCGGAATACCGCGCGCGCATCGAGGCGCACACCTTCGAGACGCGCGAGCGCTTCGCCAAACTCGCCTGGGGGCAGTCCTGGGACGCCGTGGTAGCGCCGGGCCGGGACCTTCCGCCGAACGAGCTGGCGCACCGGACGATTCCGGCCCAGACCGAGGCCGCGATCGCGGCCCTGGTGAGCGAGACCATGCGGCGCTTCGGCTTCCGCGAGCCGGCGCCGCTGCTGGCCAGATCCGCCGCCCGGATCGAGGACGGCGCGATGGGGCTCGCCCGGCTCGCCGGGTGGGAGAGCCGCTGGCGGGTGTGCTGAGCGGCGGATCTCAGCCGAGGCCGCCCGCCTCCTCGATGAAGCGGGCGACCCTGTCGGCGCCCGCGCCCTCCCGCAGGGAGGCGAAGACGTAGGGCCGCTCGCCCCGCATGCGCCGCGTGTCGCTCTCCATCACGCCGAGATCGGCCCCGACGAGGGGGGCGAGGTCGGTCTTGTTGACGATGAGAAGGTCGGAGCGGGTGATGCCCGGGCCGCCCTTGCGGGGGATCTTCTCGCCGCCCGCCACGTCGATGACGTAGAGCGTGATGTCGGCCAGCTCCGGCGAGAAGGTCGCCGCGAGGTTGTCCCCGCCCGACTCGATCAGCACGAGGTCCAGCCTGGGGAAGCGGCGGCGCATCTCGGCCACCGCCGCGAGGTTGATCGAGGCATCCTCGCGGATCGCCGTGTGGGGGCAGCCGCCGGTCTCGACGCCCATGATGCGCTCCTCGGGCAAGGCGCCGGCCACCGTGAGGATGCGCGCGTCCTCCTTGGTGTAGATGTCGTTGGTGATGGCGCAGATCTCGTAGCGGTCGCGGAAGCGCTTGCAGAGTTGCTCCATCAGGGCCGTCTTGCCCGAGCCGACCGGGCCGCCGATGCCGACGCGCAAGGGACCATTGAGGGGACCGTTCTGCGAGGTCATGACTGGATCTTCCCTTGTGCGAGGCGGGCGAGGATCTCGAGCGCGCGCCCGATCTCGTCCGCGCTGTTGAAGACGTGCGGCGAGAGCCGCACGAGCGGCGGCAACCCCCGAGCGTCCGCGTCGAGCGGCGCGGCGGCCCGCAGCGAAAGCCCGGCCGCGATGCCGGCCTGCGCGAGCGCGGCCCGCAATGCGGCAGAGTCGTGTCCCGCCAGCGTGACCGTGACGAGCCCGGCGGGGTCGGGGCCGAGATCGTGGACCGTCGCGCCCGGGAGCGCGGCGATGCCCTGCCGGAGCGCGGTGGCGAGAGCGCCGACGCGCGCCGCGATCCGGTCGAGCCCGAGGTCGAGGGCGTACTCGACGGCGGCACCGAGCCCGAGCCGGGCGGCGTGGTCGTACTCGTAGGTCTCGAAGCGGCGGGCGTCGTCGCGGAGCCGGTAGCCGTCCCCGTCGAGGGGCGCGCCGAAATGGTCGAGCATCAGTGGCTCCAGCCGGTCGAGCCAGGCGCGCCGCACGTAGAGGAAGCCGGTGCCGCGGGGCCCGCGCAGGAACTTCCGGCCCGTGGCCGCGAGCATGTCGCAGCCGAGCGCCGCGACATCGACCGGGCGCTGCCCGACCATCTGGCAGGCGTCGAGCAGGAACGGGATGCCGTGCGCTCGGGCGAGCGCCCCGATCTCCGCCACCGGATTCACGAGGCCGCCGTTCGAGGGGATCGCGGCGGCGGCGATCAGCCGGACACGGGTGTCGTGCATCCGCGCGAGGGCCACGACGTCGATGCGCCCGTCCGGCGCGGCGGGGATCACCTCGACCACCGCGCCGGTCGCCGCCGCGACCTGCCGCAGGGCGATGAGGTTCGCGCCGTATTCCTGCCGGCCGACGAGGAGCCGGTCTCCGGGACGGAAACCGCGGGCCAGCGCGTAGAAGGCCATCTGCCACGCCCGCGTCGCGCTCTCCGCGAGCGCGATCTCGTCGGGCGCCGCCCCGATCAGTCGGGCGACGCTCGCGTAGACCCCCGCGAGGCGTTCGGCCTCCCGCTCGGCCGCGCCGTGCCCGCTCCAGGCCGCCTCGAGGTCGAGATGGGCCTTCACCGCCTCGACCACGGGCCGCGGCATCAGGCTCGCACCGGCATTGTTGAGGTGGATGCCGTGCGCCGTCCCGGGCGTGTCGGCGCGCAAACGCGCGAGGTCGAGGCCGCTCACGAGCGGAAGATCCGCGAGTACTGCGTCTCGTGCCGGAAGGATCCGAGATCGAGCCGGAAGGTGGCCGAGCCGACCGCGTCGGGATCGAGTCCCGCCACGGAATCTGCGAGCGCCGCGACGCGCGGCGTCAGCCCGGCGATCACCCGGGTGCCCGCCGCTTGGCCCACCGGCGCCGCCCTGAGGGCCGCCGAGACGAGGTTCTGCACGAAGGCGAGACCGTAGGCGGCGCGCATCGGGCCGGCCGCGATGCCGTGCGCGCCCGCCGCCGCGCCGACCGCGACCGGGTAGGCCACCGCCTCCGGCAGCGCTGCCGCAACGCCCGCGAGACCGGAGCAGGGCCAGGCCTGCAGCGTCGCGTCGAGGAAGCTGCGCCCCTGCTGGCTGGTCTCGAGATGGAGCTCGCGGGACGGCGCCAGCGACAGGGCGAGCGCGTTCACCTCGACAAGAAGCGCGGCGTCGGCCGCGCCGCGATGGGCGTTGTCGGCGAGGATCAGGTCGCTGCGCAGGCTCCCTCGCTCGACCACGTCGTCGAGCCACAGGGCGAGGCTCGCCTCGTCGCACACGTCGCCCGCCTCCACGGCCCATTCGAGCCCGTGGGAATAGGCGTAGGCGCCGACCGGGTAGGTCGGCGACAGCCACGCCATCAGCCGCAGGGCATCAGTCATGCGGGCGGTGATGGTGATGCCCGTGGCCATGATCGTGATGGCCATGATCGTGATGGCCATGGTCGTGGCCTGGGTGGCCGTGCTCATGGGTCTGGTCGTGGGTATGACCGTGCCCCCCCGCGTAGGCGCCGCCCTCCGGCCGGAACGGGCGCTCCACCGGCTCGGCGCTGCCGCCGAGGCCGCGCACCATCTCGGCCAGCACGTGGTCGTCCCCGATATAGACCGCGTCGGGCGCGATCTCGGCCGGAATGTGTCGGTTGCCGATGTGCCAGATCAGGCGCTTCAGGGCGTGATCGGAGGGTGCGCGGATCGCCAGGAGCCGCTCGGGCGCGGCCTCGACCCAGACGAGGCGCCCGTCCTCCAGCACCAGGGCGTCGCCGTCCTCCAGCACCGTGGCTTCGGCCAAGTCGAGCAGGAAGGCGAGGCCGCCGAGCCCCCGCATCGCCATGCGGCGGCGGTGCCGGTCGCCGTGATCGAGCACGATGCGATCGACGATCTCAGCCCCCGATAGGGCGTCGCGGCGAAGGATGCGGGTGGCGCGGAGCATGGCTGCGAGCGGGTGTCAGAACAGGAAGTAGCGCTGGGCCATCGGTAGCACCTCGGCGGGCTCGCAGACCAAGAGTTCGCCGTCGGCACGCACGTCGTAGGTCTCGGGATCGACCTCGATCACGGGCGTGGCGTCGTTGAGAACCATGCTCTTCTTCGAGATGCCGCCGCGCACGTTCTCGACGGCCACCAGCTCTTTCTGCACGCCGAGACGCTCGCGCACGCCGTCCTCGACCGCCGCCCGCGACACGAAGGTGAGGGCGGTGGAAAAGGGCGTGCGGCCGTAGGCGCCGAACATCGGGCGGTAATGGACCGGCTGCGGCGTCGGGATCGAGGCGTTCGGGTCGCCCATCGGGGCGGCCGCGATGCTGCCGCCCTTCAGGACGAGGTCGGGCTTCACCCCGAAGAAGGCCGGCGTCCAGAGCACGAGGTCGGCGAGCTTGCCGGGCTCGACCGAGCCGATGTGCCGCGAGACGCCGTGCGCGATCGCCGGGTTGATCGTGTACTTCGCTACGTAGCGGCGCGCCCGCAGGTTGTCGGTGCCCGACGCGTCGCCGGAAAGCGCCCCGCGCTGCCGCTTCATCTTGTCGGCGGTCTGCCACGTGCGGATCACGACCTCGCCGACCCGGCCCATCGCCTGGCTGTCCGAGGACATCATCGAGAGCGCGCCGATGTCGTGCAGGATGTCCTCGGCCGCGATGGTCTCGCGGCGGATCCGGCTCTCGGCGAAGGCGAGGTCTTCGGGGATCGCCGGGTCGAGGTGGTGGCACACCATCAGCATGTCGAGATGCTCGTCGATGGTGTTCTTCGTGTAGGGCCGCGTCGGGTTCGTGGACGAGGGCAAGACGTTCGGCAGCCCCGCCACCTTGATGATGTCCGGCGCGTGGCCGCCGCCCGCGCCCTCGGTGTGGAAGGCGTGGATGGTGCGGCCCCGGAAGGCCGCGATCGTGTCCTCGACGAAGCCCGACTCGTTGAGCGTATCGGTGTGGATCATCACCTGCACGTCGTGCTGGTCGGCGACGGTGAGGCAATTGTCGATCGCCGCGGGGGTGGTGCCCCAGTCCTCGTGCAGCTTCATCGCGCAGGCGCCCGCGCGGATCATCTCGACGAGGCTCTCGGGCCGCGCGGCGTTGCCCTTGCCGGCGAAGGCGAGGTTCATCGGGAAGGCGTCGGCCGCCTCGATCATCCGGGCGATGTGCCAGGGGCCGGGCGTACAGGTCGTGGCGAAGGTGCCGTGGGCGGGCCCCGTGCCGCCGCCGAGCATCGTAGTGATGCCGGAGCAGAGCGCCTCCTCGATCTGTTGCGGGCAGATGAAGTGGATGTGGCTGTCGAAGCCGCCGGCGGTGAGGATCTTGCCCTCGCCCGCGATCACCTCGGTGCCGGGCCCGACCACGATGTCGACCCCGGGCTGCACATCCGGGTTTCCGGCCTTGCCGAGCTTGGCGATCCGACCCCGCACGATGCCGACGTCGCACTTCACGATGCCCCAGTGGTCGAGCACCACCGCGTTGGTGATCACCGTATCGACGGCGCCGTCCGCGTTCGTGACCTGCGACTGGCCCATGCCGTCGCGGATCACCTTGCCGCCGCCGAACTTCACCTCCTCACCGTAGGTGGTGAAGTCGCGCTCGACGGTGATCTCGAGGCTGGTGTCGGCGAGCCGGATGCGGTCTCCGGTCGTCGGCCCGAACATCGCCGCGTAGGCGCCGCGCGGGAGGGCGGCGGGCTTGGGTGCGTTGGCCATGGTCAGAGCTTGCCCATCACGTCGCCGCGGAAGCCGTAGACGGTGCGCCCGCCCGAGAGCGGCACCAGCGCCACCTCGCGGGTGGCGCCCGGCTCGAAGCGCACGGCGGTGCCGGGCGCGATGTCGAGGCGCTTGCCGCGGGCATCCTCGCGCTCGAAGACCAGACCCGGATTGACCTCGTAGAAATGGTAGTGCGAGCCGACCTGGATCGGCCGGTCGCCCGTGTTGGCCACCGTGATCACGGTGCGCGGCGCGTCCGCATTGAACACGATCTCGCCGGGCAGCACCGTCACGGTGCCGGGCACGTCGGCGGAGGGCAGGCCGCGGATCGGGTGGTGCACGGTCACGAGCTTGGTGCCGTCCGGGAAGGTCGCCTCGACCTGGATGTCGTGGATCATCTCCGCCACGCCCTCCATCACCTGGGAGGCGTCGAGCACGGTGGCGCCGGACTGCATCAGCTCGGAGACGGAACGCCCGTCGCGGGCGCCCTCGACCACGAAATCGGTGATCAGCGCGACCGCCTCCGGGTGATTCAGCTTCACGCCCCGTGCGAGGCGATTGCGCGCCACCTGCGCCGCCATGGCGACGAGGAGCTTGTCCTTCTCGCGGGGGGTGAGGAGCACGGCTTTGGACCTCGCATGCGACCGGGAACCGGGCCGGGAGCAAGGATCATGCGCGCGGCGCGGTCAAGCCCGCTGCGTGCATCGGTGCAGCAGGGCATACGGGCGCAACGAGACTTCGACGGGGATATGCTTGTCCGCGCCGACGAAGACCGTTCGATTGTCAGGAGATACTGGCTCCCCGAGCAGGACTCGAACCTGCGACAAGGCGATTAACAGTCGCCTGCTCTACCAACTGAGCTATCGGGGATCAGTGAGACGGGGCTGTAGGCCATCCCGCCGCGCCGGTCAACCGGGATGCGTTCAGGGGCGCGCGGTCCGGTAGAAGGCGTAGGCCGCGAAGGTCAGGGCCGACAGGCCGAACACCAAGAGCTCTTCGGGCATCGCGGGCTCCTTCGGGCAAAACCTTGACGGTTCGTTAATACGCCAGACGACCGCCCGTTCCGCGCGCCGCGCCTATTGCTGCGGTTCGGTGCCGCCCACGGAGGGCAGGGCGAGCCCCTGCTTGGGATCGAAGTTGCTTCCGCCGAGCGGCGAGCTCGCCTCCGCGCCGCGCCGACCGAGTTCCTCGTCCGACAGCGCCGGGCCGGGCTGCCGGATGGCGCCGGCGGGCACGAGCGGCTCGACCAGCGCGCCGGGAGTCAGGCCCTCGGGGCAGATCTGCGAACAGATCGGCTCGATCTCGCTGGGCGAGGAGCAGGCGGCCACCGCCCGCCCGCCGACGCAGGCGCAGCGGCAGGCCGCGTCCGCCGCGGTGGATGCCAGCATCAGCACGCCGGCCAGAACGATCCGTCTCAACGCCCGCAACTCCCCGGCATCTCGTTTGGAGCGCAACCCTATCCGGCGGGGCGCCCGCGCGATAGCGGCAGTCCGCGGGGGGGGCGGCTCAACCTCCTGTTAACCGCTCGCGCCGAGGGTGCCCCCGATTCGAACCGAAGAGGAGCCTGCCATGCAGCCGACCCGATCGGACCTCGGCCGCGGCCCGTCCTCCGACGCGGAGGGACCCGCGAAGATCCTCACCGGGGACGCGATCCTGTCCTGCCGCCTGCGACCGGAGGGCCGCGCGGGCGCGCGGCTGTCCCTGCCGAGCGCCTCCGGCATCCCGGACCTCTTCGTGCTCTCGGACGAGGCGAGCGGCGACGAGCGGCTGGCCCGCGTCACCGTCCGCAAGCAGGGCGCGGACGGCGCACGGCTCTGGGTGCAATTCCTGGGCCCGGCGCAGCTCGCGGCATAGCGCAAAAAGACAGATCAACCGGCGACATCGGCGCCACTTCGTCACCCGCCATAAATAATTGTGAACGCACCGCCGGGCTTGGTCTGGCACATCCTCTTCCCAGCCGACAAAAGCCAACACGGGAGGATGACCGATGAGGACGGTCAAGCTGCGGCCGGAACCGGTGACGCTCGCGCAGAGCTGGGAGATGTCGGACGCCGCACCCGGCGGCGGCGCGACGGACTGGCCGCTTCCCGCCATCCATCCCTGGATCGCCTTCCTGCTCGAACCCTGGCTCCAGGCCATCGAGCAGGCCGGACCCGGGACGACCCACTGGCTGCAGGAGACCAGCGCGGCGATGAGCGCCTGCCTCCGGGAATGGGTCGATCCGACCCCGGCGATCGAGCGCGCGCTGGAGGGCGCCCGCGCCGCCTCGGACCTGCTCGTCGCCTGCATCGGCCGGGCCGGCTGGGCGCACGCGGACGCGCAGCGGCAGGTCGCCCGCGCGGCCATGGGCGCGTTGATCGAGGCCCTGAGCGTGGCCGAGGCCAGCGAGAGCAAGGCCGAGATCGGCCTCGGCTTCTGAGCCCATCGGCCGGAACGACCCGGATCGTCGCGGTTCGGCGGAGCGGGGTCGGGGCGACCGGCGCCTGCCGTGCGACCGCGCGGTAGCGGCCCGGTCGCCTGCGAGAGCCTCTGCCCGCGCACCGGGCGGGCCGAACCCCACGACGTGAGCATCTGGGACGGACCGCCAGAGGCCGGGCCTCGGCAGCCGGTTCATCGCGTCGCCCCAAGGCATCCGGCACCGGCGGCGCGCGGCACTTTCAAGAGTGCGTGGCCGGTGGCTGGGTCGAGCGGCTCTGGCCGCCCGCAAGCTTCGTGGCGCGATGCGCACCGTCCCTGACCTGTACCAGTCCGCCCCGAGAGGGGCCTGCTACGCAGTTCCGCTCCAGAGCCAAGTAAGGACCTCGAGGCCGAAGGTCGAGGCAAAAAAGCCTGTCTTGGCAGGAAAGGACTATCCTCCGACAGATGCCTTCCGCCGTTGTTGCTGAGTCGCAACATGGCTTGGGAACTACCTGCGAGTCGGGGAATCCACGTTGCCCGGGACAGTCCGTTCGCCCAGAGTGGAATCGCCATAAGGGTTTCGCGACAGCGAGCCCGCACGAGCCTGCCACAGATGCAGGCCGGTCAAGACAAAAGGCCCGGGCGCGGCAGCGAAAGCGGCGGCTCATCGGGCTCCTCTCGGGTCTCGAAGCTTTTGGAGATATCGATGAAGCTCTTGAAGAGCTCCCTGCTCGGCTCGGCCGCGGCGCTCGCCGCCGTCGCCGGCGCCCAGGCCGCCGACCTTCCGATCAAGAAGGCCGCCCCGATCGAGTACGTGCGCGTCTGCTCGACCTACGGTGCCGGCTTCTTCTACATCCCCGGCACCGACACCTGCCTGCGCCTCTCGGGCCGCGCCCGCTTCGAGTACGGCTATCAAGCTCCGCTCGCCCGCGGCACGGGCAACGGCGACTACAGCGGCTACCGCGGCCTCGCCCGCATCAACCTCGACGCCCGCACGCAGACCGCCTACGGCACCCTGCGCGCCTTCGTCCGCCTCGAGGGGGCCAGCCGCACCGGCTTCCCCGGCATGAACTCGGGCACCCAGAACCGCATCGCCAACGCCTTCCCGGCGCTCGGCGTCGACGGGTTCGGCCGCGTGCAGCAGTACTTCAACACCGACAAGGCCTTCGTGCAGTTCGCCGGCTTCACCGCCGGTCGCGCGTCCTCGTTCTTCGACTTCTACGCCCACGACTTCGAGATCCAGTCCGGCACGCTCGGCTCGGACGTCGCCTCGACCAACCTCGCGGCCTACACCGCCACCCTCGGCAACGGCTTCTCGGCCACGCTGTCGATGGAAGACCCGAGCTTCCGCCGCACGCCGGTCTACTCGCCCGCCAACGTCGCCGCCGCGGCGGCCGTGCTCGGCAACTCCAGCCTGCAGACCTTCGCGGTCACGCAGTCGCCGGCCCCGGTCTTCCTCGGCTTCAACGCCGCCGGCCTGCCGGTCGGCCTCGGCTTCGAGGACACGATCCAGCGCAACCGCATGCCCGACTTCGTCGGCGTGCTGCGCTACGACCAGCCCTGGGGCTCGGCTCAGATCTCGGGCGCCGTGCACGAGGTCAACATCGGCACGCTCAACACCGCCGCCGCCCAGATCGTCGGCACGAACCCCGGCACGCTCGGCCGCGCGGCTTCCGAGTACGGCTGGGCCGTCCAGGGCGGCCTGAAGATCAACCTGCCCTTCATCGCTCCCGGCGACACCCTGTACCTGCAGGGCGCCTACGGCGAGGGCGCGGGCATGTACACCGGCGTCTCGGCCTGGGCGGGCTCCTACATCCAGTCGGCCACCTCGCTCCAGGGCGCGCCGTTCCAGCAGTTCTTCTCGGATGCGGTGCTGAACCCGCTCAGCAACCGCCTCGAGCTGACGCAGACCTTCTCGGTCGTCGCCTCGCTGCTGCACTACTGGAACCCGACGCTCCGCTCGGCCCTGTTCGGCTCCTACGGCGAGGTGGCCTTCGCCCCCGGCGCCCGCGCCGCCCAGGCCTCCTACAACGGCCTCGGCATCGCCGGCATCACCAACATCGGCGCCTTCGGCTCGAGCTACTACAACCTCAACCAGATCCTGCGCGACACCTACGCCTTCAACGTGGGCGGCAGCCTGATCTGGTCGCCGGTGAAGGACCTCGATATCGGCGTCGAGGGCGTCTACCAGAACTACGGCGTCCAGAACGGCCGCGTGATCGACGCGAACCGCTCGCCCGGCGTGACCTCGCAGACGCTGCTGAACGCCGCGGTCGCCGCCGGCACCCTGCGCACCGTCACCAACGCCGACGTGTTCCAGGTCCGCGCCCGCGTCCAGCGCGACTTCTAAGCCTCCCGGCCTCGCCGTGTGGGCGCCCCGGCGCCCACACGGATCTTCCAAAAGCTTCCGACTTGTTACGAGCCCGGCCGAAAGGTCGGGCTTTTTCCGTGCCGCGCATCGGAGGACAGGCGCGGCACGCTCCTCCGGCCCCACGCCTCCCGGGACGAGCGTGCCGGGATGCACCCGGACCTCGCCCCCATCGGCGGACGCCGGATGCCGGAGCCGCGCCCCGAGGGCGCCGCGGAATCCCTCAGTGGCTGCTGCTGCCGTCGCTGCTGCGCTGCATGCAGCGCCAGCCCGCCAGGCAGCTCGGCTCGTCCGTCGTCGGCACGTAGGCCGGCTCGCTCGATTCGCCGTTGACGTTGAGGCACGCGCCACCATCCGCATGCACGACGTCGTAGGCGGTGTCGCTCGACGCCACGACGACCTCGCGGCCGCGCGCCACCGCCGTCTTGAGCGCTTGGCAGGAGAGCGTCGGTGCAAGCAGCCGCTCCTGTGCCGGGACCGGACCGGCGGTGAACGAGAGCAGGCAGGCGGTGAGGACGAGGCGGCGCATGATTCGATGTCTCTGACGGCGATCCCGGCCGAGCCGGGCGATCCGGCATCAGCCATAATTCAACCGGGAAGGGAAATCGCGCTCGCGTGACAATCGTCGGCGGCGTCCCGCGCCACGCTCAGATCACCGGGAGACCGAAACCCTTGGCCTCCTCACCGGGCTCGACGTGGATCGTGACGACCGCGCCGGGGATGTCGGCCTCCAGCGCGCCCTCCATCCGGTCGCAGATCGCATGGGCCTCCCGCACGCTCATCTCGCCCGGCACCACGAGGTGGAAATCGATGAAGGTCGCCTGGCCGGCCGAGCGGGTGCGTACGTCGTGCGCCTCCAGGGCACCCGAACCGTGCCGCGAGATCAGGGCGCGGATCTCCGTGACCATCTCGGGCGGAGCGGCCCGGTCCATCAGACCGTCGATCGATTCACGTACCATGGTCCAGCCCGACCACAGGATGTTGAGTGCCACCAGACCCGCCACGAGGGGATCGAGGACGGGATAGCCCGTGGCGAGCACGGCGCCGAGGCCCGCGAGCACGCCCACCGAGGTGACAACGTCGGCGAGCACGTGGCGCGCATCGGCGATCAGCGCGGGGGAGCGCCACGCCCGACCCCAGCGCAGCAGCGCGACCGCCCAGACCCCGTTGACCACCGTCGCCACGGCGTTGACCGCGAGACCCAGCGCCGGCGCCTCGATCGGCTTCGGCTCCAGGATGCCGTAATAGGCCTCGCGCAGGATCAGCAGCGCCGCCACCGCGATCAGGATGCCCTCGATCACCGCGGAGAAGAACTCCGCCTTGTGATGGCCGTAGGGGTGATCGGCATCCGCCGGCCGGCCGGCCACGCGCAGCGCCACGAAGGCCCCGCAGGCCGCCACGACGTTGATGATGCTTTCCAGCGCGTCCGACCAGAGCGCGAGGCTGCCGGTGAGCCACCAGGCCAGGAACTTCAGCCCGGTGACGGCGAGGCCGATGCCGGCGCTGGCGAGCGCGGCCTTCTGGGTGCGGTTCATGCTGCTGGGTCCGGATGGGATCCGGGGCGCATACGGGACTCTCGGCCCACAAGGCCACGGCAAAGGTCTTAGCCTGGGCTATCGCCGGGCCGAGCCTCGGCCGGAGCGGCCAGAGCCGCCGCGATGAACGCGTCCTTCGCCGCGCGGTAGGCCGCCATGGGTCGACCGGCATGGGCCTGCTTCAGCGCGTTGTAGTGCCCGGCCAGAGCGCGGTCGATCCGGAGCCGGTCGCGGAAGCGCACGAAGACGTCGAGTTCCGATCCGAGCGCGACGAGCTGGATACCGAGCGGCGGCTCGGTCGCTTCGTCCTGGAAGGCGGCGAAGTCGGCGGTCCGGACGGAGCCGGGATTGTCGGGGTAGCGCCGGCCGAGGACTGCCCGACAGGCAGCGAAGCGGTCGGGCGGGACCCGCACGGCGATGTCGAGATCGCCCTTGCCGAGGCAGCCGGGCACCGCGGTCGCGCCGACATGCTCGATCGTGGCCTCCGCCGGCAGACAGGCCGCGAGTTCCGCTTGGACGGAGGCGAACAGCCGCCATGCGGCGGCGGACGCGGGCCCCGGATCGGCGAGGCGGAGGATCTCGGGCTCACTTTTCATCCGGCGCGGCGGCCGTGGCCACCGGTTCCGGAGAGGGCGCGTCGGGTGGAGCGTTCCCCCGCGCGACCTCGCGGGCGCGGCTGCGCCCGGCCTGAGCGCGGGCCTGTTCGGCCTTCCGGAGGTAGCGCCGCCGCTGCCAGCCGAACCGGGCCTCCGCCGCGAGCGCGTCGAGGCGCGCGGCCTCGCGCTCCCAGTAGCCGACGAGCTGTCCGTCGAGGGTGATCCGGGGCCTGCGCCCGGCAGGCGTCGCCATGGCTCGCCTCACGCCCGCCGAGCCGGCGGCTCGGCCGTCTCGGAGACCACCAGGGCGTCCGGATCGTTGCGAAAGCTCCCGGCCCCAGAATCAGGCACCGGCACGGCCGGCGTGCCGAAGGGCTCGCTGGGATAGGCCTGTGCGAACTTCGCCCGCGCCTCAGCGGCGTCGGCGGCCTTCAGCACCACCTCGGGCTCATCGGGAAGCGGCCAGCGCGGATCGGCCGGATCGCGCGGGCGCAGCGAGAACCAGGGCATCGGCGGCCTCCCGTCGTGTTCATTCCTGCCGGGCAGGGGCTTCGCCGCAACCCGAACCGCCCCGCTCCGGTTCCGCTGCGCCGGTCTGGGAAATTGATTCGCGCGCGCATTCCGTGCAGGTGGCGCCCGATGCGTGTGGACATCTTCGATTTCGACCTGCCCGAGACGAGCATCGCGCTGCGACCGGCCGAGCCGCGCGGCTCGGCGCGGTTGCTCGTGGTGGATCCCGCGCTTGGCCTCGCCGACCGCCGTGTGGCCGACCTGCCGGGCCTGCTGCGGCCGGGCGATGCCCTGGTCTTCAACGACACGCGGGTGATCCCGGCGCGCCTGCACGGCCTGCGCCTGCGCCCCGGCGCGCCCGGCCAGCGCATGGAGGCGATGCTGCATCTGCGCGAGGCGCCGGATTGCTGGCGCGCCTTCGCGCGGCCCGCCAAGCGCCTCGCGGTGGGCGACCGGATCCGTTTCGGCTCCGGGAGGGACGCGGCCTGCGACCTCGCGCAGCTCGACGCCACCGTGGCGGCGAAGGGGGAGGGCGGCGAGGTCGTGCTGCGGTTCGACCTTGCGGGCCCGCTCCTCGACGAGCGGATCGCCGCGCTCGGAATCCTGCCGCTGCCCCCCTACATCGCGGGCAAGCGCCCGGTCGATGAGCGGGACGCGGCCGACTACCAGACGGTCTATGCCCGCGAGCCCGGCGCGGTCGCCGCGCCGACCGCCGGCCTGCACGTCACCGAGGATCTGCTGGCCGCCCTCGACGCCGCCGGCCTCGAACGGCACCACGTCACGCTGCATGTCGGCGCCGGCACCTTCCTGCCGGTGAAGGCGGAGGACACCGCCGAGCACCGCATGCACGCCGAGATCGGACACATCGACGCCGCCACCGCGGACGCCCTCAACGCGGTCCGCGCGCGGGGCGGCCGGGTCGTCGCGGTCGGCACCACGGCCCTGCGCCTTCTGGAGAGCGCCGCAGACGAGACCGGCTGCCTCCACCCCTTCGCCGGCCCGACCGAGATCTTCATCACCCCGGGCTACCGCTTCCGCGCGGTCGACGCCCTGATGACGAACTTCCACCTGCCGCGCTCGACCCTGTTCATGCTGGTCTCGGCCTTCTCGGGCCTCGACACGATGCGGGCGGCCTACGCTCACGCGATCGCTGCGGGCTACCGCTTCTACTCCTACGGCGACGCCAGCCTGCTCTTCCCGGCCGCGCGCACGGACACCCCATGAGCGCATCCATGACCGAGCCCCAGGCCACGCCCGACTTCCGCTTCGCCGTCCACGGCACGGACGGCCGCGCCCGCACCGGTGCGATCACGATGCCGCGCGGCGTGGTCCGCACGCCGGCCTTCATGCCGGTGGGCACGGCCGCGACCGTGAAGGCGATGTACGCCGATCAGGTGCGCGATCTCGGCGCCGACATCGTCCTCGGCAACACCTACCACCTGATGCTGCGGCCCGGCGCCGAGCGGATGGCCCGGCTCGGGGGCCTCCACCGCTTCATGCGCTGGGACGGCCCGATCCTCACCGATTCCGGCGGCTTCCAGGTGATGTCGCTCTCCGCCCTGCGGAAGCTCGACGAGGACGGCGTCACCTTCCGCTCGCATATCGACGGCACCGCCCACCGCATGAGCCCGGAGCGCTCCATCGAGATCCAGGGCCTGCTCGGCTCCGACATCCAGATGCAGCTCGACGAGTGCGTGCGCCTGCCCGCCCCCCCGGAGGCGATCGAGAAGGCGATGCGCCTGTCGCTGCGCTGGGCCGAGCGCTGCCGTGCGGCCTTCGGCGAGCAGGCGGGCAAGGCGATGTTCGGCATCGTGCAGGGCGGCGACATCCCCGAGTTGCGGGTCTCGAGCGCGCGGGCCCTGGTCGATCTCGATCTCAAGGGCTACGCCATCGGCGGCCTCGCGGTGGGCGAGCCCCAGGCCGTGATGCTCGCCATGATCGAGACGGTGGAGCCGCACCTGCCGGCCCACAAGCCCCGCTACCTCATGGGCGTCGGCACACCCGACGACCTCCTGCGCTCTGTCGAGCGGGGCGTCGACATGTTCGACTGCGTGATGCCGACCCGCGCCGGGCGCCACGGCCTCGCCTATACCCGTCACGGCCGGATCAACCTGCGCAACGCCCGCCACGCCGAGGACACGCGGCCCCTCGACGAGGCCTCCGCCTGCCCGGCGGCGCGCGACTATTCCCGCGCCTACCTCCACCACCTCGTCCGTTCGGACGAGATCCTCGGCATGATGCTGCTGACCTGGAACAACCTCGCCTACTACCAGGACCTGATGGCGGGCATGCGGGCGGCGATCCGGGCGGGCCGGTTCCTGGCCTTCGCGGAGGAGACCCGCGCGGGCTGGGAGCGGGCCGAGGTCGCCGCCAAGGCCGGAGCCTGAACGCGGATCGCGGCGGCCCGTCACCGGCCAAGCAGGGCTCCGCCCTGCACCCGCGAGAGGCCTCGGGCCTCTCGACACCGCGACCCATCTCACCTCAGGGGCGGGCGAGCACCCGGTAGAAGCCGTCCGGCGCATCCTCGTCGGTCTCGGCAGCGCGCTTCAGGGCCGCGACGATCCGGTCCGCCACCGGCAGGCGGTAGTGCAGGGCGTCCCAGTAGTTCGCGTCCTCGGTGGTGACCGGGGAGGGAATGCGGAAATCGACGACCAGGGCGCCGCGCGCCCGGCCGATCTCGGCGGCGCGGGCCTTGCACGCCGCCTCGCGCCGGCCGGCCGGCGTGCCGGGCTGCCCCTGCGCCGCGGCGTGGACCGGCATGAAGGCCAGGATTCGCCGCGTCTCGCGCGGCAGGCTCGCGAGCAGCGCGTCGAGCCGGTCGAGCGCGGGCATTCCGCCCTCCGCCGGCTCGGCGGCGGCAGGCGCCGCCGCGTCGGGATCCGCGGCGGTCCCCGCACGGATGTGCGCCCGCGCGCGGGCGAGGTCGTAGGCCGCCTCCGGCGGCGTGAACACCCCATAGCCGTCGGGCCGGATGCGGGCGGGCAGGAGGTGCAGGGCATGCAGCGCCACACCGGCCGCCACTGTCAGTCCCTGCCAGCTCACCTGGTGCCAGAGGCCGTGGGGCGCGCCGGGCGCGTAGAGCCAGTCGGGGAAGGGATGCCGGGTCCGGGCCGGCGGAGCGACGGCACACCACGTCGCGTCGAGCCCGAACAGCACCATCCGGGGCCGCCCCGCGGCGAGGAAGAGCCCGGCGAGGCGCCCCTGCTCGTCGGGCGTCGCCGCGTTGACGGCGAGGTTGGCGAAGCGCCCCCCGAAGGCCGCACCGAGCGCCTCGGGATCCAGCAGGCGGGCCGTCGAGGTTCCGAACACCGCGGCGTCGAAGGCACCGCTGCGGGCGATCTGGGGGTACATGAAGCGCTGATTGCGGTCCATGATAGGGCCGGCCGCCCGGCCGGGCCCTGCTCGCAGGCCGTAGGGGTCCAGGGCGGCCACGAGACCCGCGACGGCGAGTCCGGCGGCGAGGGCCGCGCCGCAGAAGGCAGCCGCGAAGCCGCGCCACGCCTGCGCGGGCCCGGAGCGGAGAGGCTGGATATCCAGGGCTTCACGGCTCATCCCACCGCCGCTGTCACCGAACCGTGGCGGCGCTGGGGCAAACGGCCAGGCCGCGCCACCTTCCCGGTTGACCCGCCCAGACCGCTCCCCTATTGCGGGCCACGCTTCATCCCCGCGACAGGCGGTGAGACGAACGCGAGCGCGTAGCTCAGCTGGTAGAGCAACGGACTTTTAATCTGTAGGTCCTGGGTTCGAGCCCCAGCGCGCTCACCACAGATTTCACTCGCTGAACGAGGGACTTGTCGGGTTCCGCATTCTTCGGACCTGGACCGGGCCGAGCTCCGCCGTCGGGCTTCGCTAAGCGCCCGACGGCCTTCGCCGACCGATCGGGATCCCGGCGTGCGTGTGCGAGAGGCTGCGCTGCGAGCCCTATCCCGACACGATCTCAGTACCGTATGGCTCCCGCGGCATGGTTCTCGAAGGGGAGCTCCGCCGTCGCCCGGACGGGGTCGGCGGGCCCGACATGCGCGAGGGCAAGCGCCAATCCGCCGAGTGCGACAAGGCAGAGCAGGCCGAAAAGGGCGAAGGTCACGCGCTCCGGCCTGTGACGCTGACCGTGGATGAGCGCGCAACCCACCGTGAACGCGGCGGCTTCGACGAACGGTATGGCCAGAGCCAGCGTCATGTCGGATCTCCGCAGGTTCGGGCGTCCGGGCGATGGAAGCTCCACATCGTCACTGTACCGCGCCTCGTCCTGCGCCACCACGGCGACGTTCCGAGCGGGCAGGTGGGCGCATCGGGACTGATTATTGAACGGCGTCCACATCCGAGGATGACGGAACAGCACGACGACGCCGGGATCGCACGCGGCCGCGCAACTGTGTCGGTCGCGCGCGTATCATTCGTGCGGCCACGTGAGCCCGATCGCGTGACGCCCACTCCCGGTCTACCGCCGTCCTCCTCGGCAGGCTTCTTCTCTCCCAGGTCCTGCACCCGGATCCCGCGACCCCGGGGGCGCCCCCACCTACACGAACGCGTGAGATCGGCGCGCAGGACCTCTGGTCGCGGCGGACCGCTGCCGTAGTTTCGGAGGTGGAATAAACGAAGGGAGGAAAACGTGCGATCACCCATCCTTGGCGCAGCCCTGCTGCTTCTGCTTCCTGTCTCGGCCGATGCGCAGGACGCGGGCGATCCGGCAGCCGGCGAGAAGGCCTTCGCCCCGTGCAAGGCGTGCCACAACTTCGAGAAGAACGGCGTCGGGCCGGACCTCAAGGGCGTCGTCGGCCGAAAGGCCGGAACCTATGAGGGCTACAGCTACTCCGCGGCGCTCAAGAATTCGGGCCTCACCTGGGACGAGGCCAATCTGCACGAGTGGCTGAAGGATCCGAAAGCCAAGGTCCCCGGCACGAAGATGATCTTCCAAGGCATCAAGGACGACAAGAAGATCAACGATGTGATCGCCTATCTGAAATCGAAGAGCTGAAGGCGGGAGCGGCATACGAAGGCCCGCGCGGCCTATGCCAATGGACCGCGCGGGCGTCACCCGGTGCCGGCGCGCGCACGCCCGACCGTCGAGCGCGCGGCCTCGATCGCCACGTTGGCGGCCGCAAGGGTACGGGGCTCGGTCGGCCGGTTGAGGGCGTGTCGCGCGATGCTGGCGGCGAGATCGTCCACCTCGCCCGCCATGCCCTCCAGGCGCGCGCGGTCCGTCTCGCGGCGCGCCTCCGAGCGCAGTTCGAGCAGGCGTGCCGTCGCCACCTCGATCCGCTCCCGGCGGATCCGCCCGAGCCGTTGCCGCAGCCAAGCGGCCGTCGAGCCGACGCCGCCGGCCAGGATCGCCACGAGGTAGATCCAGCTCTCGTAGCGCTCGATGAAGGTCTCCTGCTCGCGCTCGTAATAGTCGATCGCGCCCGGGTGGATCGGCAGGCGCGCGCTGGTGGCGTCCGCCGTGTCCTCGTAGGCGGGGTGCGTGACGTCCTCGGCGGCGGGAACGGTCTCGGCGAGCGCCGCGCGCATCTCGAACAGGTGCTGAGTGACCTCGGCGGCGAGGCTGCGGGAGAGGTCGGCGCGCGCCATCAGGCGGTAGGAGGAGCCGACCGTCGCGACATCCTCGGCCGGCAGGCGCGGGTTGCCGCCGAAGAGGGCCGCCGGGACCGTGACGGGCTGCAGGCGCGGCCAACGCGCCAGCACCGCGGCGGCGTCCGGCACCCCGATCAGCGTGACCTCCCCGTCGGGGCTCGCCGCCCGGACATGGCCAACGAGCCGTCTCGCGGCCGGGGAGGTGGGTGTCGTCACGAGCACCAGGGCGTCGATCCGTCCCGCGCCGAGCGCCGCCGCGACGTCGGCCTCCGCCACCGGGACGAGCGCGACGGCCGTCTGCGGGACGCTCCCGCTCGCCGCCTCCGTCAGGAGCTCGAGCCCGTAATGGGCGGCGAGGTCGCCGACGAGCGTCCTGTCGGCGGTCCGGCTCGCCAGCATGCCCAGGCGCCTGCCCGCGAGGTCCGGGACGCCCTTGATGCCGGAGGCGGCGGGGGCCGCCACGAACGCCGCGAGTTCGCGCAGGACCGCCAGCGTCAGGCCATTGCCCGGCATCGCGACGTCCGGGCGGACCACCGCCAGATCGGCCTTGCCGGCCTTGAGCGCCTCCGCGCTCTCGCGCACCCCGGCGAAGGGCAGGACCTTCAGCCGGATCCCGAGCCTCCGGCGGGCGAGTTCGTCGGCGTAGGCGCGCAGCAGGGCGGGCTCCGTGCCCCCCTCCGGGGCGACCGCGATGGTGAGCGTCGTGGGCCGCGTCACCTGAAACGCCGTGAGAGCGCCGAGAACCAAGAGGACAGCCAGCCCGAGCGGAAGAAGGGCCTCGCGGCCGACAGGCAATGCCAACTTACGCAACGCGCGCTCCCGCTCGCTGCGGCCCGATGCGGCCGCGTGGTGTCCAGATGGGCGACACGGCATCGCTTCCCAGAGTGCCGGATCTCCATCGCCCGAAGATCCTGATGCGATACTGATGGGAAGGGCGCCCGCGCCCGCTCGCATCCTAACGCGCCTCGGCAGAGCTTCGTGGCGCGGTCCGAGGCGATCGCGCGAACCCCGGACAACCGATGCCTCCCGTCATCCAGGCCGCGCCCGTGCAGACCGGCGCCCAACCTGCCGATCCCGCCCCGGCCGACGCCCGGTTCGTCGTCGGCCAGGACCCGGAGGGCCGCTGGGTCGCGTTCGAGGTCCACGGGCGCGCCGGCGGCCTGTTCCGGAGCCGGCGGGACGCGATCGATTACGCCCAGGACGAGACCGGACACCGGCCGGACGCCGTGCGCCTGTCCGGGGAGCGCGTCGCGCTGCGCCTGTGAGAGCGCCCGCCCCGCGCCGTCACGCATCCGGTCCCGGGGCTCCTCCCGGGACCGGCGCGGCGCGGTCGGCCGGGCGTGCGTCTCGGCCCGGCTCGTCGTCGGGCGCCCGCAGGCGGTAGCCGACGCCGGTCTCGGTCAGGAGGATGCGCGGGCGCTCGGGGTCGACCTCCAGCTTCTGCCGGAGCTGGCGCATGTAGACGCGCAGGTATTGCGGCTCGGAGGAGGCCGAGACCGCCTGCATGAGCTGGGCGTGGGTCAGCACCTTGCCGGCGTGCAGCACGAGGACGCGCAGGAAGTCGTACTCGCGGGGGGTGAGCTTCACCACGACGTCCCCGACTTTCACGATGCGCCGGACCAGATCGACGGAGAGGCCGTCGATCCGGAAGACCGGGCGCTCGCCCTGCACGGCGAGCTGGTGGCGGAGCGCCGCGCGCAGCCGCGCCAGGAGCTCGGCCATGCCGAAGGGCTTCGTCACGTAGTCGTCGGCGCCGAGATCGAGCGCCTCGACCTTGCCGCCCTCGTCGTCGCGGCTCGACAGCACCACGACAGGCAGGGCGGGGTGGCCCGCCCGGATGGCGCGCAGCAGGTCGTGCCCGCGCATGTCGGGCAGGCCGAGGTCGAGGATGACGAGGTCCGGGCTCTGCCGGGCGAGCAGGTCCAGGGCGGCGGCGGCGCTCGCCGCCTCCACGATGGCGTAGCCCTGGGTCGAGAGCCCGGTGCGCAGCAGCTTGCGGATCGGGGGCTCGTCGTCGATGACGAGGACGGTCGGGCTCATGCGGCGAGATCCCCTGGCACGGTCCGGGCCGGAACCGGCAGCGTGACGGTGAAGACGGCGCCGGTCCGATCCGGCCGGTTGGCCGCGGTGACGGTGCCGCCCATCGCCTCGACGAAGCCGCGCGCGATGGCGAGACCGAGGCCCGTGCCGGCCCGGACCCGGTCTCCCAGGCGCACCCGGTAGAACTTGTCGAACACCCGCTCGACGTCGCCCTCGGGCAGGCCGGGCCCCTCGTCCAGGACCTCGATGCGCACGCGGCGGCCCTCCATTCGGGCGCGGACCGTCACCATGGTTCCTTCGGGCGCGTATTTGGCGGCGTTGTCGAGCAGGTTGACCAGCACCTGCTCGAACAGCACGGGGTCGAGCCGGAGCGTCGGCAGGTCCTGTGCGACCGCGACCGAGACCCGGTGCCCGGCGAGCACGGCCTCGACCCGGCGCAGGGCGGTGTCGACGGTCTCGGCCACGTCCTGCGCCGAGAGGTTCGGGGCGACGGCGCCCGCCTCCAGGCGGGTCATGTCGAGCAGGTTGACGATGAAGCGGTTGAGCCGCTCCGCCTCCGCGATGATGGTTGCCAGGAGATCCGCCTTCGCTTCCGGCGCGAGCGCCGCGTCGAGGTCGCGCAGGGTGCTGGCGGAGCCGAGCACGGAGGCCAGCGGGGTGCGCAGGTCGTGGCTGATCGAGGTGAGCAGGGCCTGTCGGAGCCGGTCGGTCTCGGCAGCGCGCTCGGCCCGGTCGAGATCCTCCACCAGGCGCACGCGCTCGATGGCGAGCGCGCCCATGTCGGCCAGGGCATCGAGGAGGCGGCGGCCCTCCGGCGTCAGGATCGGCCCCGTGCCGTCCGCGTCGAGGCCGATGACCCCGATGGTGCCGCGCCCCGTGCGCATCGGCAGGAACAGGCGCCGCGCGCCCGGCAGGGTGTCGGCGGCGCGGCCCGCCGCGCGGTCGTTGTCGAAGGCCCATTGGGCGGCCGCGAGGTCGGCCTCGTCCAGCCTGTCCTCGGGCGGGTAGCCGGCCCGCACGGTGACGGCCGCGCCCTCGGGCAGCAGCAGGACGACCCGGACCCGCAGCATGGTGGCGACCTGCGCGGAGGTGGCCCAGAGCACGTCGTCGAGCGTCCCGCAGGCCGCGAGCTTGCGCGAGAAGCCGAAGAGCCGCTCCGTGGAGCGGGCGCGGGCCTGGGCGACCACCGCGACCGCGCGCGCCCGGGCGGCGAGGTTCGAGACCAGCACGGCGACCAGCGTGAAGAGCAGAAAGGCCGCGATGTTGGTCGGGTCGGCGATGGTGAAGGTGTAGACCGGCGGCAGGAAGAAGAAGTTGTAGGACAGCGAGGCGGCCAAGACCGCGGTGAGCGAGGGGCCGAGCCCCCACCGAACCGCGACGGCCACCACGGCGGTGAGCAGCATGAGGTCGGCGTTCTCCACGCCCGTATAGGGCTGGAGCAGCACGGCGAGGCCGAGCCCGGCACCCGTCGCGGCGAGCGCCAGGGCATAGGCCCGCGTCTCGAAGGCCCGGCGCGGCGGCGCGGTCGCCACGGACCGGCGCGGCGGCGCCTCCGGCGCGACGGCCTCTCCGGGAACGACATGGACGCTGATGTTGCCGCTGCGCCGCACGAGGTCGTGCACGACCGAGCCGTTGACGAGTTCGAACAGCCAGGAACGCGTCGCCTTGCCCACCACGACATGGTTGACGTTGGCCGAGCGGGCATAGGCCAGGATGTCGTCGGCGATGCGCCGGCCGCCCGGCAGGGTCATGGCGTCCCCGCCGAGCCGGTCGGCGAGGCGCAGGACCTCGGCGATCCGGTCGCGCTGGCCCTCGCGCAGGGATGCGGCGCGCGGTCCCTCGATGGAGAGCGCCGTCCAGGGAGCGTGCAGCCGATCGGCCAGCCGCTTGGCGTAGCGCACGAGGCCGGCCGAGCGCGGGTCCTCGCTGACGCAGACGAGGACCCGCTCGCCCGCCGCCCAGGGCCCCGGGATCGCGTTCGCCCGCATGTGCCCGAGGAGTTCGTCGTCCACCCGGTCCGCGGTGCGCCGGAGGGCGAGCTCGCGCAGGGCCGTGAGGTTGCCGCGCGAGAAGTAGTGCCCGAGCGCCCGCTCGGCGTCGGCGGGCAGGTAGACCTTGCCGGCCTTCAGGCGCTCGACGAGGTCGTCCGGGTTGAGATCGACCACCTCGATGTCGTCGGCCCGGTCGAGCACCCCGTCCGGCACCGTCTCGCGCACCCGGATGCGGGTGATCGCCGCCACCACGTCGTTGAGGCTCTCGACGTGCTGGATGTTGAGCGTGGTGAGGACGTCGATGCCGGCGTCGAGCAGTTCCTCGACGTCCTGGTAGCGCTTCGGGTGGCGAGAGCCCGGCGCGTTGGTGTGGGCGAGTTCGTCCACGAGCGCGAGTTGCGGCCGGCGGGCCAGCAGCGCGTCGAGGTCCATCTCCTGCAGGACCGTGCCGTGATAGCGCACCGGCCGGCGGGCGACGACCTCGAAGCCGTCGAGCAGGGCCTCGGTCTCGGCCCGCCCGTGCGTTTCCACCACCCCGACGACCACGTCCGTGCCGGCCTTCAGCCGGGCCCGGCCGACCGTCAGCATCTCGTAGGTCTTGCCGACGCCGGGGGCGGCGCCAAGGAAGACCTTGAGCCGTCCGCGCGTCCGCTCCTCCCGGCGGGCGGCTTCGAGCAGCGCGTCGGGCGAGGGGCGGTTGGGGTCGCGGCCGGTCTCGGGCATGCGCGATCCTATCCCAGAGGGTCAGCGGCGGGCGAGATCGTCCAGGGCCAGATTGAGCGCCAGAACGTTGACGCGCGGCTCCCCGAGCAGACCCAGCGTGCGGCCCCGGACCTGCCCGGCGACGAGCGCGCGGAGCCTGTCCTCCGGCAGGCCGCGGGCCCGGGCGACGCGCGGCACCTGGAAGAGGGCGGCGTCCGGCGTGACGTCGGGGTCGAGCCCCGAGCCGCTCGCGGTGACGAGATCGACCGGCACCGCTGCGTCCGGGTTCTCCGCCCTCAGCGCGTCGCGCTCGGCCCGCACGCGCTCGGCGAGCGCGGCGCTGGTCGGCCCGAGGTTCGAGCCCATCGAGTTCGCCGCGTTGTAGGGAGCCGCCACGGTCTTCGACGCATCGGCCGGGTCGGGCGCCGTCGTGGCCGAGGGCCGGCCATGGAAGTAGCCCGCGCCGGTGAAGCTCTGGCCGATCAGGCTCGATCCGACCACCTTCCCGTCCCGGGTGATCAGGCTGCCGGCGGCCTCGGCGGGAAAGATCGTCCCGGCGAGACCGGTGACGGCCAGCGGGTAGGCGAGGCCGGTGAGCGCCGTCAGGGCGACGAGCAGGATGAGGGCGGGACGGAGCGGATTCGACATCGGCAGGCGATTCGCCATGGGTTGCGGATCGGACATGGGTTGCGGGTTGGACATGGCAGGTCTCCCAGGACCGTTCGTTCAGGCGAGGTGGAGGGCGGTGACGGCGAGGTCGATGACCTTGATGGCCAGGAAGGGCACGAGCACGCCGCCGAGGCCGTAGACGAGGAGGTTGCGGCGGAGCAGCGCGGCGGCGCCGACCGGCCGGTAGGTCACGCCCCTCAGGGCCAGCGGGATCAGCGCCACGATGACGAGGGCGTTGAAGATGATGGCCGAGAGGATCGCGCTCTGCGGCGAGGCGAGACCCATGACGTTGAGCGCCTGGAGCTGGGGATAGAGCGAGAGGAACATCGCCGGGATGATGGCGAAGTATTTCGCCACGTCGTTGGCGATGGAGAAGGTGGTGAGCGCCCCCCGGGTCATCAGCAACTGCTTGCCGATGCCGACGATCTCGATGAGCTTGGTCGGGTCGCTGTCGAGGTCCACCATGTTGCCGGCCTCGCGGGCCGCCACCGTGCCGGTGTTCATGGCCACGCCCACATCGGCCTGGGCCAGCGCCGGCGCGTCGTTGGTGCCGTCGCCGCACATGGCGACCAGCTTGCCCTCGGCCTGCTCGCGGCGGATCAGCGCCAGCTTGTCCTCCGGGGTCGCCTGGGCGAGGAAGTCGTCCACCCCGGCCTCGGCCGCGATCGCCGCCGCGGTCATTGGGTTGTCGCCGGTGATCATCACCGTGCGGATGCCCATGCGGCGCAGTTCCGCGAAGCGCTCCCGGATCCCGCCCTTCACGATGTCCTTGAGGTAGACCACCCCGAGGAGGCGGTCGTCCTTCGTCACGGCCAGGGGCGTGCCGCCGGCCCGGGCGATCTCTTCCGCGATGGCGCGGATCTCGATCATGGCCTCGGTCTCGGCGGCCGGGCGGTAGGCGAGCGCCGCGCCGGAGCCGCGCGTCGCCGTCGGCTGCCCGGTAAGGGAAGCGATGACGGCATCGACCGCGCCCTTGCGGATCGAGGCGCCGTCCAGATCGACCCCCGACATCCGCGACTGCGCGGTGAAGGGCACGAAGGCGGCGTTCAGGCCGGCCATGTCGCGGGCTCGGATGCCGTAGCGCTCCTTGGCGAGCACCACGATGGAGCGGCCCTCCGGCGTCTCGTCGGCGAGCGAGGCGAGTTGCGCGGCGTCGGCGAGATCGTGCTCGGAGACCCCGCGGACAGGGCGGAACTCGGTCGCCTGGCGGTTGCCCAGCGTGATCGTGCCGGTCTTGTCGAGGAGCAGCGTATCGACGTCGCCCGCCGCCTCCACGGCACGGCCCGACATGGCGAGCACGTTGAAGCGCACCAGCCGGTCCATGCCGGCGATGCCGATGGCGGAGAGCAGCGCGCCGATGGTCGTCGGAATCAGCGTGACGAAGAGGGCCACCAGCACGACGACCGGGATCGACCCGCCCGCATAGCTCGCGAAGCTCGGGATGGTCGCCACCGCGAGGACGAACACGATGGTGAGGCCGGCCAGCAGGATGTTCAGCGCGATCTCGTTCGGGGTCTTCTGGCGCGCCGCACCTTCAACCAGCGCGATCATGCGATCGACGAAGGTCGAGCCGGCCGCGGCCGTGATGCGGACCCTGATCTCGTCCGACAGCACCTGCGTGCCGCCGGTCACCGCCGAGCGGTCGCCCCCCGACTCGCGGATGACGGGGGCCGACTCGCCGGTGATGGCGGCCTCGTTGACGGAGGCCACGCCCGCGACGACCTCGCCGTCGGACGGGATCAGGTCGCCGGCCTCCACCAGGACGACGTCGCCGACCTTGAGGCTCGTGCCCGGCACGGTCTCGTAGGCCCGGCCGGGCCCGGTGAGGCGCTTGGCCGTCATCTCCGTGCGGGTGCGCCGGAGGCTGTCGGCCTGGGCCTTGCCGCGGCCCTCGGCCAGCGCCTCGGCGAAGTTGGCGAACAGCAGGGTGAACCAGAGCCAAAGGACGATCTGGCCGGAGAAGAGCAGGCCGGCCCCGCCCGCGGCGAGGTCACGCACGAAGAGCAGGGTGGTCAGCGCCGCCACGACCTCGACCACGAACATGACCGGGTTGCGGATCATGACGCGCGGGTCGAGCTTCCTGACGGAGCCGAGGAGGGCGGGCCCGACGAGGGCGGCGCCGAGGAGCGATGAGGTCTTGCGGGACATGGGTTCGCGTGTCCGAGGAAGGGTGGGCGGCCCGGCGCCCGGCACCGGGCCGCGGTCGGGTCAGGCGGCGCTCGCGCCGGCGGTCAGCGCGAGGGCGGCAAGCAGGGCGAGGCCGCCGAGGAGCACGACACCGAGGAGCGCAAGCACGAGGTCCGAGGTGCGCAGGGGCTTGATCCCGGAACCGTGCGCGCGGTGCCGGGCCGTCCGGTGCGGCAGCAGGTGATGGCGCGGCAGGCGCCGGGAGGGGATGGCACGCGGCATCTCAGCCTCCCGTCGCGAAGGTCTGGCCCGCCGCCCCGGCGAGGTGCTCGACCACGGGGCCGAGCGCCAGCGCGGGGAAGAAGGTCAGGCCGCCGATGATCAGCACCACGCCAACCAGCAGGCCGACGAAGAGGCCGCCATGGGTCGGGAAGGTGCCGGCCGAGGCCGGCAGCCGCTTCTTGGCCGCGAGCGAGCCCGCGACGGCGAGCACCGGGATCTTCACGAAGAACCGGCCGACCAGCATGCCGATGGCGAGCGTCGTGTTGTAGAACAGGGTGTTGGCGGTGAGACCACCGAAGGCCGAGCCGTTGTTGGCCGCGGCCGAGGTGTAGGCGTAGAGGATCTCCGAGAAGCCGTGGGGCCCTGCATTGGCCGGACCCGCGAGGCCGGCGGGCACGACGGTCGCGAGCGCGGTGAAGCCCAGCATCATCAGCGGCAGGCAGAGGATGCCGAGCACCGCCATCTTCACCTCGCGTGCCTCGATCTTCTTGCCGAGATATTCGGGCGTGCGCCCGACCATCAGGCCGGCCACGAAGATCGCCACCACGACGAAGACCAGCATGCCGTAGAGGCCGGCACCCACGCCGCCGACGATGACCTCGCCGAGCTGCATGTTGAGGAGCGGCACGAGACCGCCGAGCGCCGTGAAGGAATCGTGCATCGCGTTGACCGCGCCGCAGGAGGCGGCCGTGGTGATCACCGCGAACAGCGCGGAGGCGGCGATGCCGAAGCGGACCTCCTTGCCCTCCATGTTGCCGCCCGCGAGGCCGAGATCGGCAAGGACTCCGTGGGCGCTCGCCTCCGCCCAGTAGGTCACGAGGACGCCGGCCGCGAAGAGCAGGCCCATCGCGGCCAGGATCGCCCAGCCCTGGCGCTCGTCGCCGACCATGCGGCCGAAGACGTTGGTGAGCGCGGCACCGATCGCGAAGATCGCGACCATCTGCAGGAGGTTCGACAACGCGGTCGGGTTCTCGAAGGGGTGGGCGGCGTTGGCGTTGAAGAAGCCGCCGCCATTGGTCCCGAGCATCTTGATGGCGACCTGGCTCGCCACGGGTCCGACCGCGATGGTCTGCCGCGCGCCCTCGAGGGTCGTCGCCTCGACGGAGGGGGCGAGCGTCTGCGGCATGCCCTGCGACACGAGGACCAGCGCGATCAGGACGCAGAGCGGCAGCAGCACGTAGAGGGTGGCGCGGGTCGTATCGACCCAGAACGAGCCCAGCGTCCTCGACGAGGCGCGGGCGAACCCACGGATCACCGCCACCGCCACCGCCATGCCGGAGGCCGCCGAGACGAAGTTCTGGTGGGTCAGCCCGAGCATCTGGGAGAGGTACGAGAGCGTGGTCTCGCCGCCGTAGGACTGCCAGTTGGTGTTGGTGACGAAGCTCGTCGCGGTGTTGAAGGCGAGGTCCGGCGCCACCGCGGCCTGTTCGGTCGGATTGAGCGGCAGCGCCGCCTGCAGCCGCAGGATCGCGTAGAGCAGGACGAAGCCCGCGAGGTTGAACAGCACCATCGCGCCCGCGTAGCCGAGCCAGGTCTGCTCCTGCCGGGCATCGATGCCGGCGAGGCGGTAGAGCCCGCGCTCGAGCGGGCCGAGGACGGGCGAGAGGGGCGTGCGCCCGCCGTCGAAGACCCGGGTCATGTAGGCCCCGAGCGGGCGCACGAGCGCCAGCACGATCGCGCCGTAGAGCGCGATCTGCATCCAGCCGTTGAGTGTCATAGGGGTGGTCCGTGCTCGGCCGCTCAGAACCGCTCGGGGCGGACGAGGGCGTAGGTGAGGTAGACGAGGAGCCCGGCGGTCACGAGGGCGCCGAGAGCAAGGTCGAGGGTCATGGCGGCCTGCCTTCAGAGCCGTTCGCAGAGGACGGCGTAGCCGGCGGCGAGCGCGAAGACGGCGAGGCCTCCGGCGAGGAAGAGGATGTCGGGCATGGGTCGTCCGTGTCTGTCGGGCCGGCCGGCGGCGGGCATGCCCGCGACCGGCCTCGGCCGACCCGGAATGTGGACGGGAACCGCGTTAGGGTTCGAGCGGGAGCGGGCGGCGTTGTTGTAAGGATCGCGTTAGGATCGGCCCGCAGCCGGGCCGCCGGAGCCGGCCGGACACGCCCGCCGCCACGCCGACCGCAGGGCGGGACAGGCGCCCGGCGCCCCCAGGAGCGCCGCGCGCGGACAGGCCTCGCCCCAGCCGGCCCGGTCGATCCGGATCACGCCCGTATCGCCGTCCGTGAAGCCGCGGAAGGGAATGGCGCAGATCGGGCAGCGGCCGCCGACGCATCGGAGGCCGGACCCACCGGGGTCGCAGCGGCCGGTCGGCCGCGGCGGGGCGGCTCGGGGCTGGAGCGGGGTCGCCCCGGGGCGGGCGGTCGGCCTCACGGCGCGGGCAGCAGGTCGAGGATGTTCAGCGCGAGCAGCGCCAGGGAGACGGCCGACCACGAGCCGAGACCCAGGATCATCAGGGCGAAGACGCGATCGGCCCTGCATTCGGCGGCGATATGCCGGAAGACGCTCATGGGAAGGCTCCATCCGGGCGGATGCCCGGGTGGCGCGAGAAAGCCCGCTCACCGCGTTAGGGAACAAGCCGGGTGCGGGCCGCCGCGCATAAGGGATCCATAGGGGACGGCCGCGGGTCCCCCGTGCCCGTGCAGGGCTCCGTCGCCGGCCGGCGCAGGTCGGATGGTCGCCCGGCCGAGGGGCGCGCCGGCACCAGTGCGGAGCGCCGCCTCACAGGTTGTCGAACCAGCTCCGCAGCACGGAGATCCCGGCCTGCCGCTCGCCGACGCCGAACGGGTAGGCGACCGCCTCGCTCGGGATGAAGCCGAACCGCTGGCGGAAGGCGCGGCGGAACGTCTTCTCGTCCGAGAAGCCGACCGCGTAGGCGAGTTGCGAGATGCGCAGCGGGCGCGCCGCATCCCCTCGGACGAGCATCCGCATCGCGCGCATCAGGCGGCGGTCCCGGATGTAGGCGAGCACGCCCCCGGTCTCGCCGAAGAGCCGGTACAGGGTGGAGCGCGACATGCCGAGGCGCGCCGCGATCGTGGCCGGGCTGAGGGCGAAGTCGTGGAGCTCGCGCTCGATCAGGCGGCGCGCCTTGATGCTCGCATCGAGGTTCTGGGGAGCGGCGTTGCCCGCGCGTCCGCGCAGATAGGTGCCGCAGAGCTGCACGATCGCCCGCGCGGCGGTCGCGGCCTCGTGCTGGTGGAGCAGGTCGCCGCAGGCGACGACGTCGGCGATGAAGGCGTGGACGAGGCGCGCGTAGGGATCGCCGTCGTGGTCGAAGGCTTGGCCGTGCAGGACTTCCGGCCGGCATCCCTGGTCCTCCAAGAGGGCGCGGGGGATCACGACGTTCGTGGCATCGACGGCCGCGGCGACGATGCGGACGGGCTGGGCGAGGTCGAAGACCACGCACTGCGTCTCGAGGACCGGGTTCGCCCTGTCCTCGCTCTCGACCGTACTCTGCCCCCGCCGGTAGAATTGCAGCAGGATATGGTCGAGCCCCTGCTGCTGGATCATCTCGGGCGTGCGCTCCAGGATGTGGGCGGGGGCGACCACGTCCCCGATCAGCAGGTCGCCGAGGTGGTAGGAGCGCATCGCGATCGGCACCGTGAGGTCTGTCTCGGGCCGGAAGCCGACCGCGAAGACGGGCGCGAGGTGCTCACGCCACGCGCGTCCCAGGTCGGCCCTGTCGGCGGGGGGCTCGAAGCGGTGGCACAGGATCCGCGGACCCTCGCCCTGCGGACCCTCAACGTCCTTGTTCGACATCGTTCGTTCTTGATGGCCGACCAGTCAGGCTCGGCACGAAACGCCGACGCCGGAAGACTCGCGGATTCCGTGCGAGACTGTGGCTGGGCGCTTCGTGAATGACCCTCGTGCGAAGGGATAGCCTGAAATTGTGAATACACTCAGTAACGAGTTCGGGCTCGACTGGCTCGCCCCCGGCGAATCGGCTGGTCTGTTGCACGTGCGCCCCCCGGGGCCGACAGCCCCCGCGGCGCAGCGCGCGGCGGCGGCGGCGTGTGCAGTGCAGTAGGGCCCCGGTCGGGGGAAAATACTCGCCTGTCGGATCACGGTTCCGCGTCTCAAATGTCGCCCAGCCAGTCCCACGACTTGCTAGGGCCGCAACCATGTTGCCGCGGCGTTACAGCCGGAAACCTGGATCGCATGCATCAAAACATTGGACGACCGGGCATCATCCGCCGCGTTGCGGAGAGATGTCCGCGGACCGATCCATCATGCACGACGCTGCACTGTCCAGCCGGACCTGAACAACGCAGCTTCAGGGGGACGACCAATGGTTGCTCAAGTTCTACCAGCCCTCAGCGCGGATGCCCTGCGCGAGATCGTCTTCATCTCCGGCTTCAATGCCGACGGAACCGTCGCCGCGACAGCGGGCGCGACCTACAACGCGACCGACCGGAGCTACAACGCTACGGAATCCGGCGTATTCAAGTGGGGCGGCGGCTTCCCCACCGCCGGGGGAGACCTCTCCGGGCCGAACAAGACAGCGGGCACCCCGGGCGGCACCCTGCGCTACGCCTTCGACGGGAGCTTCAGCGCCGCCGAGAAGGCGACCTACCTGGCGGGCATGCAGGTCTGGCAGAACGTCGCCAACGTCCAGTTCGCGGAGGCCTCCGGCACGGCCGCGGCCGACTTCACGTTCCGCCGCAACACCGACACGAAGGCCTTCTTCACGGCGGCCGACGCGTACGCCGTGCCGATCGGCTCGAGCCTGATCCCGCAGCGCGTCGGCCCCTATATCAGCGTGGACATGCGACCGGGCATCGGCTTCGGCAACTGGGCCAACGATTACTCGGACGGCGGCAACGCCTTCAACACCGCCGTGCACGAGATCGGCCACCTGCTCGGCCTCGACCATGGCGGCCCCTACAACGAGGGCGAGGGGACGGGCGGGGCCGGCGCATCGGCGGCGCAGTTCACGGTCTACGATCAGGCCCCCTACAGCATCATGTCGTACGTCGCGCCCAACGACGTGAACGCGCGGCTGTACGGCAGCTACCCGCTGCGCGCCAATTACGGGCTGGCGGCGGACGGGACCTCTCCGAACCAGGCGGTGACGCCGCAATCCCTCGACATCCTGGCGATCCAGCGGATCTACGGCGCCGCGACCGTCGGCACGCTCACGCAGGCGCAGACCTTCGGCTTCAACACCACCATCGCCGACGCGACGAAGACCTTCTTCGACTTCAGCATCAACACGCGCCCGGTGGTGACGCTCTACAGCAGCGCGTCCGGAAACACCCTCGATCTCTCCGGCTTCGCTCAGAACGCCGTCGTGGACCTGACCCCCGGCAGCTTCAGCAGCGCCGGCGGCCTCACCAACAACATCGGCATCGCCTACGGCACGCAGGTCGGCCGCGCGATCGGCGGCTCCGGCGCCGACCGCATCGCGGGCGGAGAAGCCGCCGAGATCCTGCAGGGCGGCCTCGGAACCGACACGCTCGCCGGCGGCGGTGGGGCGGACGTCCTCTACGGCAACCAGGGCGACGACCTGATCTACGGAAACCAGGGCGCGGACGTGCTGTACGGCGGCCAGGGCAACGATAGCGTGATCGGCGGCCAGGACGCCGACGTGGCCTTCGGAAATCTCGGCAACGACGTCGTCTACGGGAACCTCGGCGCCGACATCGTGTACGGCAACCAGGGCGCAGACACCCTCTACGGCGGTCAGGGCAACGATACGCTCTACGGCGGCCAGGGCGACGACGTGCTCTTCGGCAATGCGGGCGACGACGTGCTCGTGGGCAATCTCGGAGCGGACCGCTTCGTGTTCGGCGTGAATTCCGGGCGCGACCTGATCCTCGGCTTCGACGGCAGCCAGGGGGACCGCCTCAGCCTCTCGGGCCAGACCTACACGCTCGGCTCCGCCGCGGGCGGGAACGCCCTCCTCCTCCTGTCGGGCGGCGGTTCCGTCGAACTCGCCGGCATCAGCGTGGACCAGTTCGGCAGCGGCTACCTCGCCTGACGCCGGGGGACGGGCCGGTGGAGGCGCGCGGCCTCCACCGGCGCGGCAACCGCGCTCAGGCGCCTGACGCGAAATCGTTCGCGGTCAGCTCCATCAGGTCGTTCGGGAAGCTGCCGCGGTCATAGGCCCGGCTCGCCGCGGCCTCGATCGCCGCCCTGTGCCGCAGGAACACGTCGAGCGGGTCGCCCCCGTCGTCGCCGAACTGCTGGCGCAACACCTCCGCCTCGATCTCGCAGGCGATCACGCGCTGTCCGTTCGTCATCGGAAAGCGGATCGCGCCCTCGGTGGCCGCATCGTGGTGCGGCGCGCCGTGCGTGTATCTCTCGAGCGGCATCGGGCTTCTCCCTGTCTGGTTCATCCGCCTCGTTCGCGGTGTCGCACGGGGAGGTAGCGTGGCCGACGCCCGCGGCGAGAGCGGGGCCCGAGCGCTCAGTCGAGCCGCGGCGTCAGACGGCCGCCTGCAACGGGGCGCACCGGGTCGCGCCAGGGCTGGGCCCGCGTGACCGGAGCCCGGCCGACGCTGAAGCGCAGCGGTCGGTGATGGTTCAGCGCGTGGCGATGGCGCCGGTGGTGGTGCCAGCGGCGATGGTGGTGCCTGTGCCAGCGGTGGCGGTGATGGCGCCGCCAGTGCCGCCGCCAGCGAACCTCGACGATGGCGCTGTCGGCGGCGCCCGCGAGACCGGCGGCCGTCGGCAGCGTCATGGCGGAGGCCGGAGCGGCCGCCATGAGCCCGCCCGCGAAGGCCAGGGCGAGACAGAACCTCTTGATCACGCGACCCCCTCTGCGATTCGGTCGGATGCGAAACGTCGCCGGACCCGAAACGGTTCGCCGTCCCGTTCGCGCCGGCACGCGCGTCCGGGCGAGACCGCTCGGTCAGGGTGTCGCGCGGCGCTAGGCCGGATCCGATCCGGCCGTCGTCTTGGCCGCCTTGGCCGCCTTGGTCGTCTTGACCGTCTTGGCGACGCTCGCCCCGGCAGCCTTGGCAGCCGGCTTCGCCGCGGCCTTGGCGCGCGCCTTCGTGCCCGCCTTGGCCCCTGCCTTGGCCCCTGCCTTCCCGGCGGGTGCGGCCTCGCCGTCCCCGTCCGCCTTCCTCGCCGCCGCCTTCCGGGTGGGCTTGGCCGCCGTCTTGCGGCCGCCGCGCGCGGGCTTCCCGCCGCCCGCCTCCCGCCGCGCCTTGACGAGGGCGATGCCCTCTTCCAGCGTCAGCGCCTCGGCGCTCGCGGTCTTCGGCAGGGTGGCGTTCACCTCGCCGTCCGTCACATAGGGGCCGTACTTGCCGGCCTTGACGACGAGCTCGCGCCCGCTCGCCTCGTCCTTGCCGAGCGGACGGCCAGGGTCGGCGGCCGGCCGGCCGCGCCCGCCGCCCTGCTCCTTGGCCACGATGAGGTCGATGGCGCGGTTCGCCCCGATCTCCAGGACGTCGTCGTCACGCCCGAGATTCGCGTAGGTCTTGCCGTGCTGCACGTAGGGCCCGAAGCGGCCGAGATTGGCCAGGATCGGCTCGCCCGTCTCGGGATGGCGCGCCACCTCGCGGGGAAGCGTCAGCAGCCGCAGCGCCTTCTCCAGATCGACCGCCGAGGGCGCGAGGCCCTTGGGCAGCGAGGAGCGCTTCGGCTTCTCGGCGCCCTTCTCGGTCGAGGCCTCGCCGAGCTGCACGAAGGGCCCGAAGCGGCCGTCGCGCAGGCTCACCGGCAGGCCGGTGGCCGGGTCGTCGCCCAGCACCCGCACGCCCGGCTGGCCGCCGTCCGCGGAGGAGCCCTCGCCCTCGCCGTCGAGCCCCGAGGCCGAGAGCTGGCGGGTGTACTTGCACTCGGGGTAGTTCGAGCAACCGACGAAGGCCCCGAACTTGCCGAGCTTCAGCGAGAGCTGGCCCGAGCCGCAGGTCGGGCAGGCGCGCGGGTTCGAGCCGTCCGCCTTCTCGGGGAAGATGTGGGCGCCGAGCAGCCCGTTCAGCGCCTCCAGCACGTCGGTGACGCGCAGTTCCTTCGTGTTGCCGATCGCGGCGGAGAAGTCGCGCCAGAAGTCGCGCAGCACCGCCCGCCAGTCGATCTCGGCGTTCGAGACCCGGTCGAGCTGGCCCTCGAGGTCGGCGGTGAAGTCGTACTCGACGTAGCGCTTGAAGAAGCTTTCCAGGAATCCGGTGACGAGCCGTCCCTTGTCCTCGGGCACGAGGCGCTTCTTCTCGATGCGCACGTACTCACGGTCGCGCAGCGTCTGGAGCACGGCGGCGTAGGTCGAGGGTCGGCCGATGCCGAGCTCCTCCATGCGCTTGACGAGGCTGGCCTCCGAGTAGCGCGGCGGCGGCTCGGTGAAGTGCTGGGTCGCGGTGATGCGCTCGCGGGTGAGCGCATCGTTCGCCCGCATCATCGGCAGGCGCTTCGACTCCTCGTCCTCCTCGTCGTCCTTGCCCTCTTGGTAGAGGGTGAGGAAGCCGTCGAACTTCACCACCTGGCCGGTCGCGCGCAGATCGAGCCTGCGCGGGCCGACGCTCGCCTCGACATCGACGGTGGTGCGCTCCAGCTCGGCCGACTCCATCTGGCTCGCCACGGTGCGGGTCCAGATCAGCTCGTAGAGCTTGGCCTGCTCGGGCTCGAGGTGGCGGGCGATCTGCTTGGGCAGCAGGCCCATGTCTGTCGGGCGCACGGCCTCGTGGGCCTCCTGCGCGTTCTTGGCCTTGACCGTGTACTTGCGCGGCGCGCCCGGCACATAGGCGTCGCCGAACTCGCGACCGATCACCGCGCGCGCGTCCTGGATGGCCTCGGGCGCCATGTCGACGCCGTCGGTCCGCATATAGGTGATGATGCCGACGGTCTCGCCGCCGATATCGACGCCCTCGTAGAGCCGCTGGGCGACCCGCATGGTCTGGGCCGGGGCGAGCCCGAGCTTGCGCGAGGCTTCCTGCTGCAGCGTCGAGGTTGTGAAGGGCGGCTGCGGATGGCGCTTGGCGGGCTTGGCCTCGACGGCGGCGACCCGGAAGGTCGCGAGTTCGAGGTCGCGGCGGAAGGCCGCCGCCTCCTCGCCCGTGCCGACGTCGAGGCGCTGGATGCGCCGGCCGTCGGCGCCCACGAGCCGCGCGTCGAACACGCCGCCCTTGTCGGTCGCGAGGGTGGCCACCAGCGACCAGTACTCGCGTGGCCGGAACGTCTCGATCTCGACCTCGCGCTCGGTGACGAGGCGCAGCGCCACCGACTGCACGCGGCCCGCCGAGCGGGCGCCCGGGAGCTTGCGCCAGAGCACCGGCGAGAGGTTGAAGCCGACCAGATAGTCGAGCGCGCGACGCGCCAGATAGGCATCGACCAGCGCCTGGTCGATCGCGCGGGGCCGCCGCATCGCCTGCTCGACCGAGTCCTTCGTGATCGCGTTGAAGGTGACGCGCTCGACCGGGATGCCTTTCAGCGCCTTGCGGGCGGTCAGCGCCTCCAGCACGTGCCAGGAGATCGCCTCGCCCTCGCGGTCCGGGTCGGTCGCCAGGATCAGCTTCTCGGCGCCCTTGACTGCCTTGGCGATCTCCGAGACGCGCTTCGAGCCGCGGTCCTCCAGCTCCCAGACCATCTGGAAGTCGGCCTCCGGATCGACCGATCCGTCCTTGGCCGGCAGGTCGCGGATATGGCCGAAGGAGGCCAGCACCTCGTAGTCGCGGCCGAGATACTTGTTGATCGTCTTGGCTTTGGCCGGCGACTCGACGACGACGACTTTCATGGACGGATCAGCCTCTCGACGGAGCCACCGCGACGGGTCGGACGGATTGTGCGGATGGCCGGCCCCTGGGCGGGATGGGGCCTCGCGGCGGGACAAGTGGTTCACGGGGCCCGTGTTGTCAAATCGCGGCCCGGAACCTGAGGTCGCCGCCGGCCTGCGGACGGGTCAGAACGCGTTGTCGTAGGCGCGGGGCGAGACCACCGTGCGGAGGATGATCCGGATGTCGAACCAGAGCGACCAATTGTCGATGTAGTGCAGGTCGTGGGCGACCCGGGCCTCCATGTCGGCGTCGGTCAGCGTCTCGCCGCGCAGGCCGTTGACCTGGGCCCAGCCGGTGATGCCGGGCCGCACGTTGTGGCGCCGGGCGTAGAGGGCGATGCGCCGCTCGAAGCTGCGGTCGTGCGCCAGCGCGTGCGGGCGCGGGCCGACGAGGGACATGTCCCCCTTCAGGACGTTGAGGAGCTGGGGCAGTTCGTCGAGGTTGGTGCGGCGCAGGAAGGCGCCGACCCGGGTGACGCGCGCGTCGTTCCGGGTCGCCTGCCGGAAGGCCGCGTCGGCCTCGGCCCGCATGCTGCGGAACTTGAAGACCCAGAAGGGCTGCTGGTTGAAGCCGTAGCGCTTCTGCCGGAAGAAGACCGGACCGGGCGTGTCGAGCCGGATCAGGACGGCGACGACGCCGAGGAGCGGGGCCAGCAGCGCCAGCGCGACGAGCGACACCGCGAGATCGAAGCCGCGCTTCAGCGCCACCTCGGCGAGGTTGAGCGGGCGGCGCCCGACATTGATCCCGGACAGCCGTCCGATCCGCGAGACCTGCATGTCGGGGAAGCGGTCGAGCACGGTGCCGGGCCGCAGGTGCAGGGCGGCCGGCACGCGCAGGAACGCGTCGATGCAGCGCTCGACCTCGGCGGTGGAGGCCCAGGGCACGAGGATGAACACGTCGTCGGGCCGCAGGAAGCGCACCACGGAGACGGCGAGTTCGAGATCCTCGTCCAGCTGAGCCTCGCGCGCGGCGGGGTCGGCCTCCGGCGCGGGAGCGCGCAGGTAGCTCGTGCCGATCACCCGCAATCCCAGGGCGTCCGCGGCGTTGCCCGCGTAGAAGCGGGCGATGTCCTCCTCGTAGCCGACGAGATGGATCCGCACGAGCGAGGACGAGCCCGGCCGGGCGAGGCGGCGCACCAGCCGGACCGTGAGGGCGCGGCCGAGCATCAGTGCCGGCAGTCCGAGCACGAAGGTCCCGGCCGCCACCGCGCGCGAGAAGTCGGTCGTGGTCTTGGTGACGAAGCCCACCACAAGCACGGCGCCCCAGGCGGCGAGCCAGAGCGAGGCCGTGCGCTGGAGCTGGGGCCGGCGGTCGAGCAGGGTCTCGATCGTGTAGCTGCCCCGCAGGGTGTTGGCGCAGAGGACCACGAGGGCGAGCAGGCCCGCGAGGCGCCACGCCCGCAGGTGGGGGGAGGCCGGGGGTCCGACCTCCATCGTGTAGGCGTAGGCGTATTCGAGGAGCAGCGTCGCGCCGACGATCACCGCCAGATCGACGCAGGCCGCCGCGAGCGGGACGCCGAGCCGCGCGAGCGCGCGTCGGCGCCGCGGCAGCAGCGCCGCCCAGACGGTCCGGCGCGCACCCGGTTCGGGGAGGGCGCGGTAGATCCGAGGAGGCCGATCTTGGAACATCTGCTGGGCCATCGGTCCGTTCTGGTCGGAGAAATGTCCTGAAACGGGACAGGTTCATGCGTCCGCGACGTCGCACCGCCGCTTGTCCGCAAGCTCCGCGCCCGCCGCGTCGGTGCCGGCGCGGCACGCGGGCCACTTCGTCACCCGCAGCACTGCCGGGCGCCCCCCGCCTGCGCTAGGGATCGGTTTTCCGGACCGTGCGACGGTCCTGCGACGGCGAGGTCTCGGGACGCGCCGGGACGGATGCGGCGATGAGCGGACAGGGCATCGAGGTTGCGGGCGCGCTGCCCGCGGGCGAGCGGCCGGCGGCCGCCGGGGCCGCGACCGCCCGGGATCCGGCGTCCGGACCGGCCCTGGCGATCCTGGCCGGGCTCAGCCTGTCGCACCTGCTCAACGACCTCGTGCAGTCGCTGCTGCCGGCGATCTACCCGCTGCTCAAGGCCCGCTTCGCCCTGGATTTCGGGCAGGTCGGCCTGATCACCTTCGTGTTCCAGGTGACGGCCTCGATCCTGCAGCCGGTGGTGGGGCTCTACACCGACCGCCGGCCGCTGCCCTTCTCGCTGGCGGGCGGCATGACGATGTCGCTGGTCGGCCTCGTCGCGCTCGCCACAGCCTCGGCCTACCCCGCGCTCCTCCTCGCCGCCGGGCTGATCGGGATCGGGTCGGCGGTGTTCCACCCGGAGGCCTCGCGCGTCGCCCGGCTGGCAGCGGGCGGGCGCTACGGCCTCGCGCAGTCGATGTTCCAGGTGGGCGGCAACGCCGGCACGGCGCTCGGACCGCTGCTCGCGGCGGCGCTCGTGGTGCCGCACGGCCAGGCGAGCGTGGCCTGGTTCACGCTGGCCGCGCTCGCGGGCATCGCGGTGCTCTCGGCGGTCGGGCGCTGGTACCGGGCGCGCCTGCGGACGGCGGTGGCGCGGCCCCGGGCGGGCGGCGGCGCGGAGAACGGCCTGACGCGGCTGAGGGTGGGCACGAGCGTCGCGGTCCTGCTCGCGCTGATCTTCTCCAAGTATTTCTACATGGCGAGCTTCTCATCCTACTACACATTCTACCTGATCGACCGCTTCGGCGTCTCGGTGGTGCAGTCGCAGCTCTACCTGTTCGTCTTCCTCGGCTCGGTCGCGGCCGGCACGATCCTCGGCGGCCCGATCGGCGACCGCATCGGCCGCAAGCCGGTGATCTGGGGCTCGATCCTGGGCGTGCTGCCCTTCGCGCTGGCACTGCCCCATGTCGGCCTCGGCTGGACGGTGGCGCTCACCGTGCCGATCGGCCTGATCCTGGCCTCGGCGATGCCCGCGATCCTGGTCTTCGCGCAGGAATTGCTGCCCGGGCGGATCGGGCTCGTCGGAGGGCTGTTCTTCGGCTTCGCCTTCGGCATGGGCGGCCTCGGGGCGGCCGTGCTCGGCGAGGTCGCGGACCGGACCGGCATCGCGTTCGTCTACGGGCTCTGCGCCTACCTGCCGCTGATCGGCCTGCTCGCGGTCTTCCTGCCGCGCCTGCGCCCGGCCGCCTGAGGCGACCGGGCACCGGGCGCCTCAGGCCGCGGCCTCGTCCGGCGTGGCGGGGCGGGCGACCGTCTGGATCGTCTCGAAACCCTCGAATTGCGGGTGGCCGAGATAGAGCGGCTTGGTCGAGGGCACGCGGCCGTGCGCCTTGCGGAACTGCTCGGAGCGCGTCCAGGCCTCGAAATCGGCCCGCGAGCGCCAGATGGTGTGCGAGGCGTAGAGGACGTGGTCCTCGGCTTCCGGGCCGCGCAGCAGGTGGAACTCCACGAAGCCCGCCATCTCGCCGAGGTGGCTGTCGCGTCCCAGCCACACCTGCTCGAACTCGGCCGTCGAATCCTTGACCACCCTGAAGCGGTTCATGGCAATAAACATCCGCATCTCCGTTCTGGTGCGCGTGAGCGCGAGGGTTCAGGCCCGCGGCAGCGGGAGTCAACCGCGGACTCAGCATTTCGCGCGCGGGAGACCTTCCTCCGGCCGCACGGTGGAGATGGACATTTTGCGCAACTTGAGCATATGAACGGGATGTGCTGTCGGGCGGCCGGCTGAGAACTCGCACGACGCGCACCCGAGGGGTGAGGTCTCCGGCGTATCCCGGACGGCGGCGCGGAGATCTCGGCCCCGGAAGGGTGTCGGGGCATCGGGCGGCGGCGGGCTGGCGCGGGCGGCAACGTGAAGAGGGTGGTTCTGGTCCGATGATGCCGAAGCAAACGACCGACGTGGACCGCCTCGTCGGCATTCGCATCACCGCGTTGCGGAAGGCGCGCGGCCTCAGCCAGACGGCCCTCGGCAACGCGGTCGGCGTGACATTTCAGCAGGTTCAGAAGTACGAGAAGGGCCAGAACCGTGTCGGCGCCGGGCGCCTGCGCGAGATCGCCCGCCTGCTCGAGGTGCCGGTCTCGGCCTTCTTCGAGGACGAGGGCCAGACCGAGGGACCGCAGGAGGACGTGTTCGGCTTCCTCAGCGCGCACGGGGCGATCGAGTTGCTGCGCGCCTACGCCTCGATCCAGGACGACCAGGTCCGCCGCGACGTGCTCTCCATCGTGCGCGCCGCCGCCCGCCTCTCGCAGGCCAAGGCCGAGGCGGGCGCGGAGAACCCCGAATCCTAGTCCGCCCTCAGGCCGGCTCGGCCGCGATCAGGTGGAAGAAGCTGCCGGTGACTTGGCCGCTGCGGTGCCCGGCGAAGCCGAGATCCGTGCCCTCCGCGTCCGTCACGCGCGCCAGCGCGACCGATTCGTCGGGCGCCGCGGTCATCTCGCCCGCGTAGTGGAACTCGTGCCCGACGAGACGGGTGCCGGCCGGACCCAGCACCCCGTCGGCCACCAGATGCGCGACGCGATAGCCGAGATGCAGGCGACGCCGGGCATAGCTCGTCGCTACCGCCAGAAGACCGGCCATGCGGTGGGCCACCCCGTCCGCATCCTCCAGGCTCTCGCCCAGAACCATGTAGCCGCCGCACTCGCCGTGGACGGGCTTCTCCGCCGCGAAGGCTCGGAGGCCGGCGCGGAAACGCTCCGCCGCGGCGAGCCGGCCGGCATGGAGTTCGGGATAGCCGCCCGGCAGCCAGCAGACGTCGCAATCGGCCGGCGGGGCCTCGTCGGCCAGCGGAGAGAACGGCACGATCTCGGCGCCGGCCGCCCGCCAGCCCGCCTCCTGATGGGGGTAGAGGAAGCTGAAGGCGGCGTCGCTCGCCACCGCGATGCGCTGGCCCGGGGGCGGGGGTAGGGCGCCCGCGGCGGAGGGCGCCGCACCGGCCGCGCAGGCCAGGATCGCGTCGAGGTCGAGTCCGGCCTCGGCGAGGTCGGCCAAGCGGTCGAGGCGGGCCTCGAGGTCGGCGGTCTCGCCGGCCTGGACGAGGCCGAGATGGCGTTCGGGCAGGACGAGGCCCGCGTCGCGGGCGAGCGCGCCGAGGACCGGGATCCCGACCCGTTCGAGCCCCGCCTCGACGAGGCGGCGGTGGCGCGGGCTCGCGACCTTGTTGAGCACAACGCCGGCGACGCGCAGGCTCGGGTCGTAGGTGGCGCAGCCGAGCGCCACCGCGGCGGCCGACTGGGCCGCCCCCGAGACGTCGAGCACGAGCAGCACCGGCCAGCCGTAGCGCGCCGCGATGTCGGCGTTGGCCCCCGTCCGGCTGGGGGCGGCCCGCACCCCGTCGAACAGGCCCATCGAGCCCTCCGCCACCACGAGGTCGGCCCCGGCGGCCGCGTGCCCCGCCACCGCGTCGAGGAGAGCGGGGCCCATCGCGAAGCTGTCGAGGTTGAAGCTCGGATGCCCGGTCGCGGCCCGGTGGAAGGCGGGATCGATGTAGTCCGGCCCGCACTTGGCGCCGCGGACCCGCAGACCGCGCCGGGCAAGCGCACGCATCAGCGCCAGCGCGACGGTGGTCTTGCCGGAGCTGGAGCGCGGCGCGGCGACGAGGAGGCCGGGAACGCTCATCGCGCACCCTCGGCCGCCCCCGCGCCGCCGGGCCGGAAGCGCCGGTCGTAATCGGCGGCGTAGAGGGCGCTCTCGCGGAACTCGTGCGGGTCGAGGGCCGGGCCGACGAGGATCAGCGCCTGCCGCTCCAAGCCCGCCTCGGCCGCCTGTCCGGTGATGGTGGCCAGCGTCCCGGTGAGCACCCGCTCGTCGGGCCAGGAGGCGCGGTAGACGATCGCGGCCGGGCAGTCCGCGCCGTAGAACGGCGTCACCTCGGCCACGAGCTTCTCCACCACGTGGATCGACAGGTGGAGGGCGAGCGTCGCGCCGGTGGCCGCGAAGGCCGCGAGCCGCTCGCGCTCGGGCATCGCGCTCGCGCGGCCCGAGGAGCGGGTCAGCACCACCGATTGGGCGAGGCCCGGCACGGTGAGTTCCCGCCGCAGCGCCGCGGCGGCGGCCGAGAAGGCGGGCACGCCCGGCGTCACCGTGTAGGGGATGCCGAGCCGGTCGAGCCGGCGCATCTGCTCGGCCAGCGCGCTCCAGATCGCGAGGTCGCCGGAATGCAGCCGCGCGACGTCCTGGCCTCTCGCATGCGCGGCCTCGATCTCGGCCACGATGGCGTCGAGGTCGAGGGGCGCGGTGTCGACGATGCGGGCGCCCGGCGGGCACCAGGCCAGGATCTCGGGCGCGACGAGCGAGCCCGCGTAGAGGCAGACCGGACAGGCGGCGATGCGGTCGCGCCCCCGCACGGTGATGAGGTCGGCCGCGCCCGGTCCGGCGCCGATGAAGTGGACGGTCATGAGGTCTTCTACAGGCCTCCCGCGTACCCTGCGAGCGCGCAGGTGGCACCGGGGCTGGCGATGCGGGGGAGGGCGAGCGCCGCCTCCGGCCCCGCGGCCGCGAGGGCGGCGGCCTCAGCCAGCGAGCCGACGCCGCGCAGGGCTTGCAGGCGCTCCGAGCGGGTGAACACGCGCGCATCCGCGGCCACCAGGGCGTCGGCTTCGACCCCGTGCGGGACGAGTCCGAAAGCGGCGGCCGCCTCGCGGAGCGCCGGCATCCCCGCGCGGTCGGCGGCCGTGGCGATGCCGGCGAGCGCGCCCGGCTCCAGGCCGGCCTCGGACAGTGCCCGGCGAATCAGCCCGGCGATCTCTGCCGCGCCCGTGCCGGCCCGGAACCCGACACCCGCGATCACGAGCACGTCCAGACCCACTGGGTCACCGGCATGGCGGAGCGCCAGCCATGCATCCCGCCGACCGGATCGGCGCGGGAGATTGCGAGGCGGCGCAGCGCCCCCCCGCGCTCGCGGAACGCCGCGAGCAGGGACGCCTCGCCCTCCAGCGTGACCGCGTTGGCGACGCAGCGCCCACCCGGCCGCAGCGCCGCACAGGCCGCCGCGATCACGCCAGGGTCCGAGACGCCGCCGCCGATGAAGACCGCGTCCGGGGGGGCGAGGCCGGCCAGCGCCTCCGGCGCCGTGCCCTCCACCACGTCGAGGCCCGGCACACCGAAATCGTCGGCGTTGCGTTGGATACGTGCGGCGCGCTCGGCCCGCGCCTCGACCGCGACCGCCCGCATGGCGGGGTGGCGCAGCATCCACTCGATCGCGACCGAGCCGGCGCCGCCGCCGACGTCCCAGAGCCGCCCGCCGCGGCGGGGGGCCAGAGCCGCGAGCGTGACGGCGCGGATCTCGGCCTTGGTGAGCTGGCCGTCGTTCTCGAACAGCGCGTCGGGCAGGCCGGGGCTGAGCGCCAGGACCCGCGCGCCGGGATCGGCCTCGACCGCCACCGCCAGCGTGTTGAGCGGGTCGATCCCCGCGAGGTCGAACCGCTCGGCCGTGGCCCCGCGCACCCGCTCGCGCGGGCCGCCCATCGCCTCGAGCACGATCAGCCGCGAGCGACCGAACCCGCCCGCGGTGAGCAGGGCGGCGACGCGGGCCGGGGTGGTGCCGTCCCAGGAGAGGACGAGCAGGCGCGCGCCGGGCTGCAGATGCGGCAGGATCAGCGGCAGCGCCCGGCCGTGCAGCGTCAGGCAGGCGCAGTCCGGCAGCGACCAGCCGAGCCGCGCGCAGGCGAGGCTGAAAGCGGAGGGCTGCGGGTAGGCGCGGAACTCACCCGGCGGCACCAGCCGGGCGATCTCGGCGCCGATTCCGTAGTGGAACGGGTCGCCGGTGGCGAGGATGCAGGTCGGGCGACCGCGCCGCGCCAGGATCTCCGGGTAGGCCGCATCGATCGGGCTCGGCCACGCGCGGGTCTCGGCCCGCAAGGGCGCGGCCAGCGCGAGGTGGCGGCGCCCGCCCCAGACCATCTCGGCGGTGTCGAGCGCGGCGGCGGCGGCGGGGCTCAGGCCGGCCCGCCCGTCCTCGCCGATGCCGACGATGGCGAGCCAAGGGCTCGACGAAGGACTCGACGGCGCCTCAGGCGCGGGCGAGAAGGCGGCCATGCGCATCCTCATCCTGGGCGGAACGACCGAGGCGAGCGCGCTCGCCCGGGCGCTCGGCCATCGCCGCGACCTCGCCTGCACGCTCTCGCTCGCCGGCCGCACGGCCGATCCGAAACCCCTGCCGTTGCCGATGCGGGTCGGCGGCTTCGGCGGACCGGAGGGGCTGGCGGCCTATCTGCGGGCGGAGGGCGTCGAGCGCCTGATCGACGCGACGCATCCCTTCGCCGCCCGGATCAGCCGCAACGCCGCGCTCGCCGCCGAGGCCGCCGGCGTGCGGCTTCTCGCAGTACGGCGCCCGGCCTGGGCGCGGGAGCCGGGCGACGACTGGCGCGAGGTCGCGAGCGTGCCGGAGGCCGCCGACGCGATCGGCGCGGCGCCCCGCACGGTGTTCGTGACGGTGGGCCGCAACGAGGCCGGCGCCTTCGCGCGCGCGCCGCAGCACGCCTACCTCGTCCGCACGATCGAGCCGCTCGACGGGGTGCTGCCGGTGCCGCACCTCACCGAGATCCGGGCACGCGGGCCCTTCGGTGCGGAGGCGGAGGCCGCGTTCATGCGGGAGCGGGGGGTGGAGGTTCTGGTCAGCAAGAATGCCGGCGGCCCGGCGACCTACGGAAAGATCGCGGCGGCCCGGGCGCTCGGGCTGCCGGTGGTGATGGTGCGGCGGCCCGAGAAGCCGGCGGTGACCTGCGTGGACGACGCGGCCGGCGCCCTGCGCTGGCTGGAAGGCTAGGCGCGACGCTGTCCCTCCCCCCTCTGCGGGGGAGGGTACCCTGCGAAGCAGGCGGGGAGAGGGGACCCCAGCTTCAGGAAATGGCGCGGCCTGCATGCAGGGCACGGCCTCATCCTGAAGCGGAGGCCCCTCTCCCGTCACCCTTCGGGTGCCACCCTCCCCCGCAGAGGGGGGAGGAAGATCGCGCGGGGTCGTCATCGCGCCGCGACGCTGCGCGGCGTGTAGACGAACGGCAGCCCCTCGGCCCGCGGGATCAGCCGCGTCGCCGAGGCGCCGATGATGACCAGCGTCGCCATGTCGGCGGGCGCGTCGCGCGCCTCCGCCAGAGTCATCACCCGCAGAGCCTCGTCCGGCCGGGTCACGGCGCGGGCGAAGACGACGGGGGTATCGGCGGCCCGGATCTCCGCGGCGATCCCCAATGCCGCGCCGAGCTGCCAGGGCCGGGCGCGCGAGATCGGGTTGTAGAGCGCCACCACGAGGTCGGCGCGCAAGACGGCTTCCAGCCGCGCCGTGATGACGTCCCAGGGCTTGAGGTTGTCGGACAGCGAGAGCGCGCAGAAATCGCCCCCGAGCGGGGCGCCGAGGCGGGCCGCCGCCGCCAGCATCGCGGTGATGCCGGGCTCGACCGTGATGGCGAGGTCGCGCCACGCCGGCTCGCCCTGCTCCAGCGCCTCGAACACGGCCGCCGCCATGGCGAACACGCCCGGATCGCCGCCGGAGACCACCGCGACGCGTCGCCCCGAGGCCGCGAGTTCCAGCGCGTGGCGGGCGCGGTCCACCTCGACGCGGTTGTCGCTGGCGTGCCGCACGAGGCCCGGCCGCTCGGGCACGCGCGCGACGTAGGGGATGTACCCGATCAGGTCCTCGGCCGCGTCGAGGGCGCGGCGGGCCGATTCGGTCAGCAGCGAGGGGTCTCCGGGACCGAGGCCGACGACGGTGAGGCTGCCGCTCACGGGCGCCGTCCCTCGCCGGGCACAAGCACCATCGAGAAGTAGGGTGCCTCGTCGTCGGCCTTCTCGGCGAGCGGCACCACGCGCTCGCCCGCCATGGTGCCGCGCTCGACATAGACCGCGCGCGCGAGCAGCCCCGCGGCGTCGAGCGCGGCGCGCACCTTCGGCAGGTGGCGGCCGAGCTTCATCACCACCGCCGCGTCGGTGCCGCGCAGGCGTTCGGCGAGCGCCTCGGCCGGCAGGGTGGCGGGCAGGACGGTGAGCACGTCGTCGCCCCAGGTGATCGGCGTGCCGGCCCGCGTCCAGCAGCCCGACATGCCGGTGACGCCCGGCACCACCTCGACCGGGAAGCGGTCCTTCAGGCGGCGCCAGAGATGCATGAACGAGCCGTAGAAGAAGGGATCGCCCTCCGACAGGATCGCCACGTCGCGGCCGGCGCCGAGATGGTCGGCGAGCTGGCCGGCCGCATCGTCGTAGAAGCCGGCGAGCGCGGCCACGTAGTCCGGATGCTCGGGGTGCAGCTCGGTCGTGTAGGGGTAGGCCAGCGCCATCTCGCGGGCGGGGTCGCGCACCACCGCGTCCGCGATGGTGCGGGCGTTGCCCCGCTTCCCCCGCTTGCAGAAATGGACCAGTACGGGAGCCCGCTCCAGCACCCGCAGGGCGCGAAGAGTCAGGTATTCGGGGTCGCCCGGGCCCATGCCGACGCCGTAGAGCGTGCCGGTGGTGACGCCGGCCGGCGCCTCCGCTGGATCCAGGATCGCCGGATCGATGCCGCCGGCCTCCATCACTCGACCTCGCAGGCGAGCGCGTTGACGGCCGCCGCCGTCATGGCGCTGCCGCCGCGACGACCGTGGACGACGCAGTACGGCACGCGGCCGTCGCGGGCGAGCGCCTCCTTGGATTCCGCCGCGCCCACGAACCCGACCGGGATGCCGATCACCGCGGCCGGCGCGCCGACGCCCGCGTCGAGCAGTTCGAGCAAGCGGAACAGGGCGGTGGGCGCGTTGCCGACGGCCACGACGCTGCCCGGCAGGTGCTCGCGCCACAGCTCCATCGCGGCGGCCGAGCGGGTGTTGCCCATCTCGGCGGCCAGCCCCGGCACGCGCGGGTCACCGAGCGTGCAGATCACCGGGTTGTTCGCGGGCAGGCGCGCGCGGGTGACGCCGTCGGCCACCATGCGCACGTCGCAGAGGATCGGCGCGCCGGCCTTGAGCGCGGCCTCGCCCGCTGCCGCGAAATCCTCCGACATCGCGACGTCGCGGGGCAGGTCGGTCATGCCGCAGGCGTGGATCATCCGCACGACCACGCGCTCGGCCGTGCCCGACCAGCGGGCGAGGTCGGATTCGGCGCGGATCATCGCGAAGGATCGGGCGTAGATCGCGCTCCCGTCGCGCAGGTAGTCGAGGCGCGCGCTCATGGTCTGGTCCTGAACAGGTCTTCGAGGTTGGCCGTTTGCGCCCCTCTTACGCGCTCCAGGGCCGCCTCGATAGTCAGCCATTCGACGGGCGCGTCGCCGGGGGCGCCGTCTGGCACGACGCCGTAGCGGCCCGCGTGGCCGACGAGGGTGAGGTCGCGGCGGCGCGGCTCGGCGCAGCCCTTGGCGCAGCCGGAGACGTGCGCGGTGAGCCCCCTGGCCGCGAAGGGCCGGAAGGCCTCGGCGAGGCGTGCGGCGTCGGCGTGGGTCGGGGTCGAGCCGGAGGCGCAAGCGGGCGCGCCGGGGCAGGCCGCGACCGCGCGGCGCGGGTCGTGCGCGTCGGTGATGAAGTCGGCCGCGAGGCGCGCCAGCGCCTCGGCGGCCCGGGCCGGATCGACCGCGAGGACGACGCCGCGGCTGGGGCCGAGGCGGATGTCGGGGGCGCCGGCCTCCTCCGCGAGGGCGGCGAGGCCGAGGAGCGCGTCGGCGGTGCTGCGGCCGAAGGGGGCGTCGGCGGCGATGACGGCCGCCCTCCCTCCCCCCTCTGCGGGGGAGGGTATCCTGCGAAGCAGGGGGGACCGGGACGAAGTCCCGCACGAGGGGACCACAGCTTCAGGGTCGGGCTGCACCCCGCATGAAGGTCGCGCCTCTCTCGGAAGCGTCGCCCCCTCGCCCGTTACCCTTCGGGTGCGACCCTCCCCCGCAGAGGGGGGAGAGAGAGACGCGCGCTCGATATCAGACAGATCGCGGACGCGCCGGGCGCCGGTTCGTGCGAAGGCCGCGAGCAGGGCGGCGACCGTCTCCGGCACCGCGTCTTCCGGCCAGACGCCGAGCCCGAGCGGCGCCCCGCCCGTGGCGAGGGCGATCTCCGCCCGGCCCAGCGCCACCGCCCGCACGTGGATGTCGGCCTCCGCATCCGGCAGGGTGCAGCGCCCGCCGGCCTCCACCGCCACCAGCGTCTTGGCCGGCAGCGGCGCGACGGCGCGACCCAGAGCCTCGATCCGCGCGGCGAGCGTCGACCCGTCCACCAGCGCCTCCGGGTCGAGGCCGCAGAGGGGGCTCGTCAGGGTCAGCCGCTGCGGCCCGCCGTCGTGGCGGACGTCGCCGAGGCCCACGTCCGTGAGCGCCGCCGCGAGAGGTTCGCGCGTCGCCTCCTGCACGCCGCGGATCTGGAGGTTGGCCCGCGCCGTGATGTCGACATGGCCGTTGCCGTAGCGGGACGCCGCCTCCGCGACCGCGCGCAGTTGGGCGAGCGAGAGGATGCCGAGCGGCGGGTGGACGCGGGCCAGGAGCCCGTCGCCGGTCGGCATCGGCCGGGCGAGGCCCGGGCACCAGCCGCGGCGGCTCGGGGCCGCGGGCAGGGCGCGGCGGGCGCTCACTCGGCGGCCTCCGGCATGAGGGCGTCCGCCGGCATCGCGTTGCGGCGGGAGACCCAGAGCCCGCGGGCGCGCGCCTCGTCGAAGCGCTCGAGGATCGCGCGCAGGGCGTCGGGGTTGGCCGCGCGCAGGGCCTCGAAGACCGCCGGATCCGCGATCCAGGCGCCGTAGAGCCGATCGAGATCGGCGTGGGACACCGCGTCCGTCGCGGCGGCCAGCACGAAGACCGCGTCGAGCCCCTGCGCCAATTCCTGCGCACCGCGGTAGCCGTGCCGGAGCTGGCCGGCGATCCAGGCGGGCTCGGCGAGCCGCGCCCGGATCAGCCGGGCGACGTCCTGGCGGGCGGTGCGCGCCCGCGGGCGCTCGGGGTCGGACACGTCGAGGCTGTAGAGGGCGGGCGCGGCGCCTGTGAGGGCGGCGGCGGCCGAAAGGCCGCCCATCGCGTCGGCGGCGGCGTCGCCATCGAGGAGGTCGCGCTCGGCCACGTCGAAGGCGTGGAGGTAGGCGTCGGCGCGCGCCACCCGCTCGGCGAAGGCCGCCGAGGAGGCGGGCGCGTCGCCGTAGGCGTGGTCGCTCGCCGCGAGGTAGGCCCGGCCGAGGTCGGCGCGGGTCGCCCAGGCGCCGTCGAGCGCCGTCTCGGCCGCGCCCGCGCCGTAGCGGCCGGGGGCGGCACCGAAGACCCTGGCCGGATCCTCGCCCCGGCGGCAGGCGGCCGCGAGCGGGTTGTCCTCGTCGGGCTCCTCGCGGGCCGCGACCGCACGGGCCGCGCGGTCGAGGAGCGCCAGCGTGTCCGGGAAGGTGTCGCGGAAGGCGCCCGAGATCCGCACCGTCACGTCGATGCGGGGGCGCCCGAGGAGCGCCGGCGGCAGCACCTCGAAACCGGTGACCCGGGTCGAGGCGTGGTCCCAGAGCGGGCGCGCACCCATCAGGTGGAGGGCGTGCGCCACGTCCTCGCCGCCGGTGCGCAGCGTCGGCGAGGCCCAGAGGTCCATCACGACCCGCTCGGGGTAGGCGCCCTCGTCCTGCAGGTAGCGGGTGACGACGGCCTCCGCGGCCTTGGCGCCCAGCGTCGCCGCGGCGCGGGTCGGGATGCCGCGCGGATCGAGCGTGGTGAGGTTGCGGCCCGTGGGCAGCACGTCGGCGCGACCTCGCGCGGGCGAGCCCGAGGGACCCGGCACGACGAACCGCCCGTCGAGGGCCGCCAGCAAAGCGGCCCGCTCGGCCTCCGCGCTCACCCGGCGGGCGGGCGCGGCGTCGGCCGGAGCGCGGCCGAAGACGTGGAGACCGTCGCGGAACGCGGTCTCGCCGAGGTCGCAGAGATGCGCGTCGAGCGCGGCCAGCGCCTCCGGCATCGGCGCACCGGGTGCGATCCCGGCGCCCGCGAGGTGGCCGAGCGCGTCCGCCTCCTCGAGGATCGCGCGGGCGATCAGGTCGGCCCGGCGCGGGTCGAGGACGCTCGCGGCGGCGTACTCCTCCACCTGCTCGCGCAGCCGCATGGTCTGCGGGTCGCGCCCGCCGCGCTGGATCTCCGGGGTGAGGTGGCCGAGCGCGATCCCGCCGAGCCGGCGCTTCAGCGGCGCGGCCTCGCCCGGATCGTCGACGATGAACGGATAGATCACCGGCAGCGCGCCGACCGCGAGCGCCGGCCAGCAGGTGGGCGCCAGGGCGACCGCCTTGCCGGGCAGCCACTCGGTGGTGCCGTGGGTGCCGAGATGGACCAGGGCGTCGAAGCCTTCTTGCAGTCCCAGGTAGAAGGCGAGGTAGGCATGCGTCGGCGGCTCGTCGGGATCGTGGTAGCCGGCCTTGCGGTCGGGGGCACGGCCGCGGTCGGGCTGGAGGAAGATGCAGAGCCCACCGCTCCCTCCCCCCTCCGCGGGGGAGGGAGCGGTGGGCTCTGTGGAGCGGGCAAGGGTCACGGCGACGGTCCGAAAGCGAAATGCCCCGTCGCGGCAGGCGGGGTCGGCCTCCGGAGCGCCCCAGCGCTCCGTCAGCGCGGCCTGCGCCGCCTCCGGCAACCCGGCGAGCCACGCCCGGTACGCCGCGAGGCCGACCGCGAAGCCCGGCTCGCCCGCGCTCAACGCCCGCATCAGCCCCGGCCCGTCCGGCAGCGCGCCCACCGCGTAGCCCGCCGCCGCCAGATCGTCCGCGATCGCCCGCGCGCTCTCCGGCGTGTCGAGCCCGACCGCGAAGCCGGCCCGGCCGCCGCGGGCCGGATAATCCGAGAGCACCAGCGCGATCCGCCGGTCCGCCCGCTCCGTGCGGGCGAGGCGCAGCCACGCGGCGGCCCGGTCGGCGAGCGCGGCGATGCCGGGGGCGTAGGGCACGGCGCGGCGCTCGACATGGCCCTCGACCTCCGGCGCCTCCTCCTTGAACGAGATCGGGAAGCCCGCGAGGCGCCCGTCGAACTCCGGCAGCGCCACCTGCATGGCGAGGTCGGCCGCGCTCATGCCGCGTGCCGAGGCCGCCCAGGCCTCCCGGGCCGAGCCGAGCGTGTAGGCCTGCAGGACCGGGCAGTCGGCACCGTCGAGCACGAAACCCGCGTCCTCGCGGGCGGCGAAGGCGGTGGCGGCGATGATCAGGTCGGGCTTGCGCGCGGCGAGCGCCGCCCGGACCGCGGCGACCGCCTCCGGATCCTTGAGGCTGGCGACGGCGACGACGAGCGTGCCGATGCCGCGGGCGGCGAGCGCGGCCGTCAGCGCGGCGGCGGGCGCGAGATCGCCGCCGAGTGCCGCCGACCGGTAGATCAGGACGAGCGCGTGCGGAGCGTCCTCAGCCCGTGCAGGGGCCCCGGCGGCGAGCGCCCGGTCCAGCGGGACCGGGCCGCAGCCGGGGCAGCACGGGAAGCCCCGAGGCAGGGGGCGCGGCGGCGCGTAGGCGAGGTCCAGGCCGGACTCGCAGGCCAGGCGCCGCAGCATCTGGCGCAGGTTGTCCCGCCCGCCCGCGCGGAAATAGGCGTCGAGGAGGGGAGCGAGCTCGGGTGCGGTGGCGTGGGCGTCGAGGCGCGGATCCGGGCGGTCGTCGCCGGGCAGCAGGACGAGCCGCACGCCGTTCGCGCGCGCCGCCGCGGCGCAGCGCTCGATGCCGTAGCGCCAGTAATCGAGCCCGCCGAGGCAGCGGATCACCACGATCCGCGCCCGCGCCACCACCGCGTCGACGTAGAGATCGACCGACATCGGGTGGCGCAGCCGCGCCAGCTTGGCGAGGCGCAGGGAAGGCAGGTCGGGCTCCGACGCGGCGGCATCCGCGATCGCCGCGAGATCGGTGTCGGTGAACGAGAGCACGACGATCTCCCCGGGCGCCTGGCCCAGATCCACCGCCGCCTCGCCCTCGTCGAGGGAGACCGTATCGACGCGCACGAGGTGCATCGGGCGCCTCCTCAGGTCTCCGCGCGGTCGCGCGCGGCGGCCCGGTCGCGGCGGCGCCAGCGCATCAGCGCGCGGATCAGGACGATCCCGAGGGCGAGGATCGGGATCCAGGGCAGGCTGGCGATCGCGAAGCCGAGCGCGGCCGCCGCGCTGGCGCCGAGCGTCTCGCCGCCGCGTGCCCAGACCCGCCGGATGGGGGCGAGGGCGCCCGCACCGCCGCGCTCCGCCCGCAGCACGAGCGCGACCGTCTCGGTGTCGATCCGTTCCTCCAGCGCGCGGCGCCGCCCTTCCGCCTCCTCGATCTGGGTCTGGGCCTGGGAGAGTTCGCCCGCGATCTTCACCAGATTCTCGACCCGGGTATCGGGCTTCTCGGCGAGAGCGGTCAGGCGGTCGCGGTAGGCGCGCAGCTGCGCGAGGCGCCGCTCGACGTCGGCCACGGGCCGGGCGAGGTCCTCGGCCCGGGTCGCCTGCTCGCGAACCGTCACGGCGCCCGCCCGCTCGCCCGGCAGGGGAGCCGTCGCGAAGGCGAGGAAGGGCGCGACGGATGCGTGGGGCAGCCGCACCTGGAGCCGGGCCTCCGGCTCCGACCGGGGGCCCGCGCCGCTGCGGATCGAGGATTGCAGCACGACGCAGGCGAGGACCGCCTCGTTCAGGCACCGGTCGCGGACCGCTTCGAAGCGGGGCCCCAGACGGTCCGCCGGAAGGTCGAGGGAGAGGTCGTGGCTGTAGGCGAGCTTCGCCCGGCTCGCCCGATCCGGCGCGCCGCCGTCCTGGGACGCCTGTTTCGCGGCCGGCCGCACCTGCGGCGCGGCCGTCGCGGCCTCGTCCTGCCGCCCCTGCTCCTGGCAGGCGGCGAGCAGGCCGCAGGCCGCGACGGCCGCAAGAATCCGGCGACGCGTGCGGGCGCTCACCCGGCGAGCGCGGCCGCGACCGCGTCCCGGTCGAAGCCCTTGAGGCCGATCACCACGAGCGTGCCGTCGCGGGGCTCGCCGCTGCGCCAGGGCCGGTCGAAGTGGTGGCTCACGCGCCGGCCGACGCCCTGCACCACGAGGCGCATCGGCTTGCCCTCAACCTCGGCGAAGCCCTTGATGCGCAGCACGCCCGCGGTCTCGGCCGCCCGCTCCACCCGCGCGGCGAGGTCGCCCGGCGTCGCGGCCGGGCGGATGGGAAGCGCCACGGTCTCGAAGTCGTCGTGGTCGTGGTCCTCGCCCTCGCCGTGATGCGAGGGGCGTGCGTCGAGGTCGTCCTCGGCGGCCGCCGCGAGGCCGAGGAGCACGCGCGGGTCGATCGCGCCACGCTCGGTCTCCACCACCTTCACGGCGCGGGGCAGGTGCCCCTCGACCTCGGCCCGCACCCGCGCCCGGGTCTCGGCGTCGATCAGGTCGGACTTGTTGAGCACCACGAGGTCGGCGCAGAGGAGCTGGTCCTCGAACACCTCTTCCAGCGGGTTGTCGTGGTCGACCGACGTGTCTGCGGCGCGCTGGGCGGCCGAGGCCTCGGGGTCGTCCGCGAAGGCGCCGGAGGCGACCGCCGGGCCGTCCACCACCGCCACCACGCCGTCCACGGTGACGCGCGAGCGGATCGCCGGCCACTGGAAGGCCTGGACGAGGGGCTTGGGCAGCGCGAGGCCGGAAGTCTCGATCAGGATGTGCTCCGGGGGCTCCGCCCGGTCGAGGAGCGCGGTCAGCGCCGGCACGAAGTCGTCCGCCACCGTGCAGCAGATGCAGCCGTTCGGCAGCTCGACGATGGAATCCTCGGTGCAGCCCTCGACGCCGCAGGCGGCCAGGAACGACTTGTCGAAGCCGACATCGCCGAACTCGTTGACGAGGATCGCGAGCCGGCGCCCGCCCGCGTTCTCCACCACGTGGCGCACCAGCGTGGTCTTGCCGGCCCCGAGGAAGCCGGTGACGATGGTGCAGGGCACCTTCTGGACGATGGTCATGACGGGGAACCTTCAGCCCGCATCGGCTGCGGGAAACGGGGGGATGCGGGCGACGACGCCCTTGCGGAAGGCTTCCGGCCGCTCGCGCCAGGGCACGATCCCGTCCGGGGTGCCGGCGTAGCGCGCGAGCCCGTCGAGGATGGTGCGGGCGGAGGCGACCGGGTCGAGGTCGCCGTAGACGTAGGTCCAGCGCTCCGCGCTCGCGACCGCCACCGTGCAGGGCCGCTTGCAGACCGAGAGGCACTCGACCGGCTCGATCCGGAGGGACGCCGCCGGGTGCGCCGCCAGCTCGGCGCGCAGCGCGTCGAGCAGGCGCGCGCCGCCGCGGGGGCCGTCCGGCGCGTCGTCCGGGCTGCGGCAGGTGGTGCAGACGTAGAGCGTCGCCGGGTCAGACACGGATCGGGCGCTCCCGGCCGAAGACCTGCCAGGCCCAGCCGAAGCTGAGCCCGATCACCGCCCAGAACACGAAGCCGACCGCGAGCGAGCGAGCCGCGAACTGCGCCGCGAGGCCCGCGGGCAGCTCGGACTTCGCAGCCGCCACCTCGGGCGCCCCGGCGATGTGGGGCGCCACGATCAGCACGAGGCCGCCGAGGATCGTCACGGCGGCGCGCCGGATCGCGATGAGGTAGAGCCCCATGCCGGTGGCGAGCGCGGTCATCAGCCACCATGCCTGCCGGGTGGCGAGCGGGGCGGCCTCGCTGCCGGGCAGTTCCGGCGGCAGGCCGAGCGCGGGCGCCAAGCCCACGCTGACGAAGCCTGCGACCGCAAAGGCCAGCGCCCGCTCGGGCGTCGGGTCGCGCCTGAGGGCCAGCATCACGGCGCCGAGCAGCAGCGCGTAGCCGACGCCGCCAACGAGCGTCGCGAGGCCCGTGAAGAGGATGCGCGGCAGGCCCTCGCCGGGCTGCCAGGCCGGGGCGCCGCCGTGGTCGTGCGACTCGCCGCCATGCGCGAGATGCAGGTTGGCGCGGTGCAGGAGCGCGCCCTCGAAGCGGGCAGGCGCGAGCGGCAGCGCGGCGCTGTGCGCGGTGCCGCTCTCGTAGCGCTCGGCCTCGATGATCAGCGGGGAGGTGAGGGCGACCTGAAGGCCGGTCGCGACCACGGCCGCGAGGAAGCCGGCGGCGAGCGCCGCCGACAGGAGCCGGAGAATCATGAAGCGGGTGGCTTCAGGCGGTCAGTGGCAGGGGAAGTTCTGCGTGTGCCGGAAGTCGTGTGCGGCGTTGTGCAGCGCCTGGGCCGGGGCGAAGCCCGCCATGAAGACGAGGCCGAGGCCGAAGAGGGCGGCGAGCACGACCGCGCCGAGGCGCTCGTTCGTGCGGGTGGCGCCGAGGGTCTGAACCTGCGTGGTCATCGGATGACGATCTCCGGCCGCCCCACCGGCGGCGTTCGAGGAAACACGGGCGGACGGCAGGTCTCCTGGCTCGCGGATCCTCGCGCCTGCCGCCTTCCCGGGACACCCGGTGGCTGGTGGCAGGAACTCGCCGCTCACAGTTGCGGGGGCAGCCGCGGATTCGAGGGTCGCCCCCCTCACCGCATTCCCTTTTCACCCCCGCGAGGGGGCACCGTCCATTCCCGCTCATAGCCTGTCGCGGGCGGGCGCACAACGCGTCCGCATCCGACTTCGAAGCAGGAGTTCGACCGACGGGCGCTTTGACGCCCCGGCTCTCCGCGGGCAAAGGAGCCGAATGGTTCAGGCCTCTCCCCGGACGACCCTGGTGCTCGGCGGCGCGCGCTCGGGCAAGAGCGCCTACGCGGAGGCGCTGGTCGAGGCGCACCCCGCGCCCTGGCTCTACCTCGCCACCGCCCAGGCGTGGGACGACGAGATGCGCGAGCGGATCGCGCTCCACCGGGCGCGGCGCTCGGGCGACTGGATCACCCGCGACGTGCCGATGGATCTGCCCGAGGCCGTCGCCGCCGCGAGGGGCCCGGTGCTGGTCGATTGCCTGACGCTCTGGCTCACCAACCTGATCCTCGCCGACGCCGACGTCGAGGCGGCGGGTTCCGCCCTCATCGCCGCCTGCGCGGGGGCGCGAGGCCCGGTCGTGCTCGTCGGCAACGAGGTCGGGCTCGGCATCGTGCCGGACAACGCGCTCGCCCGCCGCTTCCGCGACGCCGCCGGCCGCCTGCACCAGCGCCTCGCGGGCCGAGCCGAGCGCGTCGTCTTCATGGTGGCGGGCCTCCCCATGATCGTGAAACCCGGAGCCCAGCCATGACCGACGCGACGGAAGCCGACCGCCACCGCGAGAAGATGGCCAAGCGCAAGGCGGTGCAGGACGCCGAGGTCGCGCAGAAGACCGTCGAGAAGGGCCTGCTCATCGTCCATACCGGCCCCGGCAAGGGCAAGACGACGGCGGCGCTCGGGCTGATGGTCCGGGCGCTCGGGCGCGGCTGGCGGGTGGCCTGCGTGCAATTCATCAAGGGCGGCTGGGACACGGGCGAGCGCCACGCCTTCGCGGCCTTCGGCGACAGGGTCTCCTGGCACACGCTCGGCGAGGGCTTCACCTGGGAGACGCAGGACAAGGCCCGCGACATCGCCGCCTGCCGCCACGCCTGGGAGCGGGCCGAGGCTCTGATGGCCGACCCCACGGTCCGCCTGCTCGTCCTCGACGAGCTCAACATCACGCTCCGCTACGACTATCTCGATCTTGCGGCGGTGGTGGGAACGCTCCAGGCTCGGCGGCCGGACCTGCACGTCGTGGTCACGGGCCGCAACGCCAAGCCGATGCTGATCGAGGCCGCCGACCTCGTCACCGAGATGGGCAGCGTCAAGCACCATTTCGCAGCGGGCGTGAAGGCGCAGGAGGGGATCGAGTTCTGATGGTGGCGCGCGCATGACCCGGGCCCTGATGATCCAGGGCACCGGCTCGGACGTCGGCAAGTCGCTGATCGTGGCCGGGCTGGCGCGCGCCTTCTCGCGGCAGGGCCTCAGGGTGCGGCCGTTCAAGCCGCAGAACATGTCGAACAACGCCGCCGTCACCGCGGACGGGGGCGAGATCGGCCGCGCCCAGGCGCTGCAGGCGCGGGCGGCCGGGGTGAGCCCCAGCGTCCACATGAACCCGGTCCTGCTGAAGCCCCAGAGCGATGTCGGCGCCCAGGTCGTGGTTCAGGGCCGCATGATCGCGACCGCGAAGGCGCGCGACTACCAGGCCTGGAAGCCGCGCCTGATGCGGGCGGTGCTCGACAGCTTCGCCCGGCTGCGCTCGGAGGCCGACCTCGTGCTGGTCGAGGGCGCGGGCTCGGCGTCCGAGGTGAACCTGCGGGCCGGCGACATCGCCAACATGGGCTTCGCGCGCGCCACCGACACACCGGTGATCCTGGTCGGCGACATCGACCGGGGCGGGGTGATCGCGAGCCTCGTCGGCACGAAGGCGGTGATCGAGCCGGGCGACGCCGCGATGATCCGGGGTTTTCTGGTCAACCGCTTCCGGGGCGACCCGACCCTGTTCGCCGAGGGCATGCGCCTCATCGCCGAGCACACCGGCTGGGAGGCGCTGGGGCTCGTGCCGCACCTGCCCGCCGCCGCCCGGCTCCCGGCCGAGGACGTGCTGGGCCTCGCGGGCTCGGCGCCCGGAGCCGGGGGGGTGACGATCGCCGTGCCGGTGCTGCCGCACATCGCCAATTTCGACGACCTCGACCCGCTCAGGGCCGAGCCCGGCGTCGCGGTGGTGCTGGTGCGCCCCGGCGAGCCGATCCCGGGCGACGCCGCGCTCGTGCTGCTGCCGGGCTCCAAGACCACGATCGACGACCTCGACGCCCTGCGGGCCGAGGGTTGGGACATCGACATACGGGCGCATCTGCGCCGGGGCGGGCGGGTGCTCGGGCTCTGCGGCGGCTACCAGATGCTGGGGCGCACGCTGGCCGACCCGCACGGCATCGAGGGCGCACCCCGCACCGTGCCGGGCCTCGGCCTCCTCGACGTCGAGACCGTGATGACGCCCGAGAAGCGGCTGGAGGCCGTCACCGGCACCAGCCTCGCGGACGGCCTGCCCCTCACCGGCTACGAGATGCATATCGGCGCGACCTCCGGGCCCGACGCCGCCCGCCCGCTCGTCCGCCTCGCCGACGGGCGCCTCGACGGGGCGGTCTCGGCGGACGGTCTCGTCAGCGGCACCTACCTGCACGGGCTCTTCGCCGACGACCGGCAGCGCGCCGCCTGGCTGGCGCGCCTCGGGGCCCGGGCCAGCGGCCACGCCTACGAGGCCGGCGTCGAGGAGGCGCTCGACGCGCTCGCCGGACACCTCGAGGCGCATGTCGATCTCGGGCGCCTGCTGGCGCTGGCCCGCTAGGATTACGTGCCGTAGGCTGAACCTGAAGTCCGGCCCGGGAGCCGGACGCGGGAGGACGCCATGACGCCGGAGCCGCCGCAGGTCGATGCGCGCCTCGCGCACGACACCGTCCGCACGGTGACGCTGCGGCTGATGCCGCTGCTCGGGCTGATGTACCTGATCGCCTATATCGACCGGCAGAACATCTCCTACGCCAAGCTGCAGATGGTCGGCGATCTGGGGCTCAGCGAGAGCGTCTACGGGCTCGGCGCCTCGCTGTTCTTCCTCGGCTACTTCCTGTTCGAGGTGCCGGCCAACGTGATCCTGGAGCGGGTGGGCGCGCGGCGCTGGTTCGCCCGCATCATGTTCACCTGGGGGCTGATCACGATCCTGCTCGGCTTCACCCAGAACACCTCGATGTTCTACCTGCTGCGCTTCCTGCTGGGCGTGGCGGAGGCGGGCTTCTTCCCGGGCGTGCTGTTCGCGCTCACGCTCTGGTTTCCCCAGTCCCACCGCGCCCGGATGATCGGCTGGTTCATGATCGCCAGCGCCTTCGCCAACGCGGTCGGCGCGGCGATCGGCGGCGCGCTCCTCGACCTCGACGGGCTGTTGGGCCTCAAAGGCTGGCAATGGGTCTTCGTGGCGACCGGCCTGCCGGCCCTGGTGCTCACGGTCGTGGTGCTGCGCGTCCTGCCGGACGGACCGGAGCGGGCGCCCTGGCTGCCGCCGGAAGGCAAGGCGTGGCTCTCGGCCCAGCTCGCCCACGAGCGCGAGAGCGGGGGCCAGGTCGAGCACCACAACCCGTTCGGCGCGCTGCTCGACCGGCGGGTCTGGATGCTGGCCTCGGTCTACGTCGCCTTCCCGCTCGCGGCCTACGGGTTGAGCTACTGGCTGCCGACCGTGGTGAAGGGGTTCGGCGCCTCGAACACCGCCAACGGCTTCATCAACATCGTGCCGTGGCTCGTGACCGCCTTCGCGCTGTGGTGGGTGCCCCGGCGCGCGGCGCGGACCGGCGACCAGCTCTGGCACGTCGTCGTGCCGGGGCTCGTGGCGGCTGCCGCCCTGGTGCTGAGCGTGGTGCTGCCGGGGTCCGCGCTGAAGTTCGCCTGCCTGTGCGTGGCGGCGGCGGGCGTGTTCTCGGCCCAGCCCGTGTTCTGGTCCCTGCCGCCGACCTTCCTCAAGGGCGCGAGCGCGGCGGCCGGCATCGCGGCGATCAACTCGGTGGGAAATCTCGGCGGCTTCATCAGCCAGAACGCGGTGCCCTTCATCCGCGACCGCAGCGGAAGCGACCTCGCGCCGATGTACTTCCTGGCGGCCTGCCTGGGGCTCGGGGCCTGCCTGATGTTCGTGGTGCTCTCCGCGCTCCGCCGCGACGCCGCGCGGCGGGGCGTGGCGATCGAGCCGGTGGCGCCGCGCACGGCGTAGACTGCCGGATCCCCTCTCCCCGCCGTGCGGGGACAGGGCTCGGGCGACCTCGTCGTCGGCTGAGCGAGCCGGCAGGCGACGGTGAGGGGGCTTCGACGGAGGAGGCTCTTCCGTTCAAGCCCCACCACCGCTCCGGCTGCGCCTTCGCTTCCTGTCCGCACAACGAGGTGCGGACAGGCCTCTCCCCGCGCGCGGGGAGAGGGGGGAGCCTCTTCCGGATCGGTCCGGCGAGGTCGCCCTCAGACGAGCAGGAACCCTAGCCCGGCCGCCGTGAGCGCCAGCAGCCAGAGCAGCAGGCAGGCCGTCCGGTAGAGCGCGAGCGCCCGCTCGATATCGGCCGGGCCGGCCTCGGCCCGCCCATCGCCCATCCAGGCATCCTCCACCACGCGGCCGCCGTAGACGCGCGGCCCCGCCAGCGCGAGCCCGAGCGCGCCCGCCATCGCGGCCTCCGGCCAGCCGGCATTGGGTGAGCGGTGCCGCCGCGCATCCCGCCGAACCGCCGCGAGGGCGCGGCGGGGCGAGGGGCGCGACGAACCGCGCAGCGCGTGCAACCCCGACGCGGCGACGATCAGCCCGGCGGTGAGCCGCGAGGCCGGCAGGTTCACGAGATCGTCGAGGCGCGCGGCCGCCCAGCCGAAGGCCTCGTGGCGCGGGGTGCGGTGGCCGATCATGCTGTCGGCGGTATTGACCGCCTTGTAGAGGGCGCCGCCCGGCAGCCCGCCGAGGCCGATCCAGACGGCCGGCGCCACGATCCCGTCGGAGAAGTTCTCGGCCAGGCTCTCGATCGCGGCGCGGCAGATCGCGGCCTCGTCGAGCGTCTCGGGGTCGCGCCCGACGATCATCGACACCGCCCGGCGCCCGCCCGGCAGCCCCTCGTCCCGCAGGGCGCGGGCGACGGCCGCGACGTGGTCGTGCAGGCTGCGCTGCGCGGGCAGGCTGGCGCAGAGGAGCGCCAGGAGGACGAGGCCCGCCTGGGCCCCGGCGAGGCCCGCCAGAAGCGTCAGGACGAGCGCTGCCGCGCCGACCGCGGCGAGCAGGACGACCACCGCCAGCACGCCCATCGCCCGGCGCCGCGCGGAGGAGCCCCGGTTCAGCCCCCGGTCGAGCGCCGCGATCAGACGGCCGATCCAGGTGACAGGGTGGCCGAGCGCCCTGTAGAGCGCGTCCGGGTAGCCGGCGAAGGCCTCCACGGCGAGCGCCAGGGCCAGGACGGCGAACGTGGCGGGCGGATGAGCGAGCGCGGTCCAGAGCATCGGGCTACCGGCAAAATCGAGACCGCTCCGGCGGCGCATGGCGGCGATCTCGGGGCGGCGCGCGCCCTGTTCCCGGCGGCACCCGAGCCCTGGATCGACCTCTCGACGGGGATCAACCCGGTTCCCTATCCGTGCCCGGCGCTGGACGCCAGCCTGTGGCAGCGCCTGCCCGCGGCCGCCGACGAAGCGGCGCTCCGCGCGGCGGCCGCCGAGGCCTACGGCGCACCGGACCCGGACTACGTGGCGGCCGCGCCCGGCACGCAGATCCTGATCGAGACCCTGCCGCGCTTGGTGCAGCCCGCCCGCGTCGCCGTCGTCGGGCCGACCTACGCCGAGCACGCCGCTGCCTGGGGGCGGGGCGGCCACGCCGTCGCCGCCGTCCCGGATCTCGCCGCGGCGGGCGACGCCTCGGTCGTCGTCGCCGTCAACCCGAACAATCCGGACGGGCGCGTCCTCCCGGCGGGCGACCTGATCGCACTAGCGCGGGATCTCGGCCGGCGCGGCGGCCTGCTCGTGGTGGACGAGGCCTTCTGCGACCTCGAATCGGCCGCGAGCCTCGCGGGCGCGCTCCTGCCGGGGCTCGTCGTGCTGCGCTCCTTCGGCAAGACCTACGGGCTGGCGGGCCTGCGCCTCGGCTTCGCGCTCGCGGTTCCGGAGACTGCCCGCGGGATCGCGTCGGCGCTCGGGCCCTGGGCGGTCTCCGGGCCGGCGCTGGCGGTCGGCCGGGCGGCGCTCGCCGACCGGGCGTGGCGCGAGGCGGCCGCCGCGGCGCGCGCCGCCGACGCCGCGCGGCTCGACCGGATGCTGGCGCGGGCCGGCGGCGCGATCGTCGGCGGCACCTGCCTGTTCCGGCTGGCGCGCTTCGCGGACGCGCCCGGCCTGTTCGAGCGGCTGGGCGCGGCCGGGATCTACGTGCGGCGCTTCGCCGACCGGTCGGACCTGCTCCGCTTCGGCCTGCCGGCGGACAAGGGGCAGTGGTGCCGGCTCTCGCGGGTGCTGAGGTAGGCGCTCAGGTCCGCGGCCCGCGGAGCGCCACGAGGAGCGATGCGCCCGACAGCAGGAGCCCGACCGCGCAGACGCCGGGCCAGCCGGCGGCGAGGAAGGCCTGCGAGCCCGCGAAGGCGCCCGCCGCCCCGAACACGAACATCACCGTGAACAGCACCGTGTTGAGGCGCCCCCGCGCGCCCGGAGCCAGGGCGTAGACCTGGGTCTGGTTGGCGATGAGCGCGCCGTTGAGGCCGATGTCGATGAGGAGCACGCCCACGGCCACCGCCGCGAGCGACCATTGCCCGGCGGCCCAGAGCACCCCGAAGGCCGCCATCACCAGCACCGCGCCGCCGACCACGACGGGCCGCGCCCCGCGCCGGTCGGTGAAGCGGCCCGACAGCGGCGCCACCAGCGCGCCCGCCACGCCGATCACACCGAACAGGCCGGCGCCCGCAGCCGTCAGGTTGAAGGGCTCCGCCTCGACGAGGAGCGCCAGCGTCACCCAGAAGGCGTTGAAGCCGGCGAACAGCAGCGCCTGGGACAGGCTCGCGCGGCGCAAGACCGGCTGCGTGCGGGCGAGGTGCAGGATCGACAGCATCAGCGCGCGGTAGCGCAGGCGCCGGGTCTGCGGGGTATGCGGGAGGGTGGCCCGCGCGATCCCCGCCATCGCGAGCGCCACGCCGGCGGCGGCCAGGAACACCGCCCGCCAGCCGAGATGCGCGCCCACGAAGCCGCTCGCGGTGCGGGCGAGCAGGATGCCGGTGAGGAGCCCCGTCATCACCTGGCCGACGACGCGGCCCCGCGAGGCGTCCGGCGCCAGCTCGGCCGCGAAGGGCACCGCCTGCTGCGCCGCCGACGACAGAATGCCGATGGCGAGGCTGGCGAGCGCCAGGCCCGCGAGGTTCGGGCTGAGGCCGGCGGCGACCAGGGCCAGGGCCAACGCCAGGAGCTGCCCCACGATGAGGCTGCGCCGGGGCAGGCCGTCGCCGAGCGGCACCAGCCCAACGATGCCGAGCCCGTAGCCGACGAGGCAGGCCGCCGGCACCCAGAGGGCGGCCGCGTCGCCGAACTCGCCCGCCAGCAGGGCCAGCAGGGGCTGGTTGTAGTAGATGTTGGCGACCGCCCCGCCCGCGATCAGCGTGAGGCCGAGGCGCGCCCGAGGGGTCAGCGAACCGGTCGGCGAACCGGCCGGATCCGGACTTCCGGTCATGCGCGGGCCGACAACGGACGGGTGGAACGCATCGCGGCCTCGTGGAGCTCCGGGGGTAGGACGGATGGGCCGGTTAGGCCGGCCGGGGCACCCTGACAACCGGTACGGCCGCAGGGCAGGGGCGCGGGAGAATGGCGCACCGCCTTCATTCGGGGGATCGGGCCCCCATATCCGGGTCCGGCTAGGGCTCCGGGCTCGCGAAAAAGCGCTGCATCGCGCCCGCGCGTACCGAATGGACCGCCTTCCGCTCTTGGCGGCGGCGGATTCGTCGTCTCCTATATGACGGTGATCCTAGCCATCGCCCGATCCGATTCGGCCGGGCTCCGGTGCAACCGCAACACGATCAGGGAGTTCCGCGTGTCGAACTACCGCATCGACTTCGCCAGGGAGATCTTGGGGGTTCCCTTCACCGTCGGCTCGGTGGGCATCCAGCGGGCGCGCGACCCCGAGCGCGCGCTGCGCGCCGCGGAGCTGCGCTTCGCACGCCAGCACGGCGTCGGCGATTGGCGCGAGCGCGCCGACCGCGCGGTGATCGCCGAGGGCGGCCGGGTCTGACGCTCCGGAGGCGCCGGCGCAGGACCGGCGCGTGATGCCCGGCCTCTCGGTGCCCGGCCTTTTGATCCCCGGTCTCTTGGTCCCCGGCCTCTTGCCGCGGGCCCTGGCCGCGGCGACGCTTCCGCCGTAGAAACGGGCGGGCCACAGGACGACCGTCGCGCGGCGCGACCGCGTCCGGGACGGCAGGCGAGGGACGGGCGAGGCATGGCGGCGAGCTCCTTCTTCGGGGACCTGATCCAGACGATCAGCGACCGCGGCCGCGACCTCATCGGCATAAGCCGGGGCGACCTCGCCTCGCGCGCCAGCGCAGCCGAACTGGTCAAGCTCTGCGACGACCTGATCTCGCGGCGCGGCGAGGCCTCGGGCGTGGCGCTGGCCCGCCTGATCCTCGACCGCTACGCGAGCTTCTCGGGGCCCGAGCGTCACGACTTCCTGCGCCGCATCGCCGTCGATTTCGACGCGGACCACGCCGCGGTCGATGCGGCCATCGCCGCCTACCGGGCCGAACCGAGCCGCGCGCGCCTCGGCGCGCTCCACACGGCGGTGGAGCCGCGCAGCCAGGAGCTGATCCGCCGGCTCAACCTCGCCCGCGACGGCACGCTGGCGCTGGTGCGCATGCGCGAGGACCTGTTCGACCTGCGCAAGGCGCTGCGCGACGACCCCGCCTGCCCGCCGGAGGTCACCGACGCGATCGACAGCCTCGACGCCGATTTCGAGCACCTGTTCGCCTCGTGGTTCAACCGCGGCTTCCTGGTGCTGCGCCCGATCGACTGGACCACCCCCGCCCACATCCTGGAGAAGATCATCCGCTACGAGGCGGTGCACGAGATCCAGGGCTGGGACGACCTGCGCCGCCGCATCGAGCCGAAGGACCGGCGCTGCTTCGCCTTCTTCCATCCGGCGCTGGTGGACGAGCCGCTGATCTTCGTCGAGGTCGCGCTCACCGACGCGATCGCGCCGGCCATCGCGCCGATCCTGAGCGAGGAGCGCCGGACGCTGAGCCCGCGCGCCTTCACGACCGCGATCTTCTACTCGATCTCGAACTGCCAGCGGGGCCTGGCCGGCGTCACCTTCGGCAACTTCCTGATCAAGCAGGTGGTGGAGGATCTCGCCCGTGAGATCCCGGGCCTGAAGACCTTCGTCACCCTCTCGCCGGTGCCGGGCTTCGCCGCCTGGCTCGACCGGGAGCGCCGGGCCGACGCCCCGCAGGGCCTGACCCGCGAGGACGTCGAGACCCTGCGGCTCCTCGACGAGCCCGACTGGTGCACCGAGAAGGCGAAGGCCGACGCGGTGCGCAAGGCCCTGATCCCGGCGGCGGCCGCCTACTTCCTGCGGGCCAAGAACCCGCGCGGTCGTCCCCTCGACCCGGTCGCCCGCTTCCATCTCGGCAACGGCGCCCGGCTGGAGCGCATCAACTTCCTGGGCGACGTCTCCCGCAAGGGGTTGCGGCAGTCCTACGGACTGATGGTGAACTACCTCTACGACCTCTCCGCCATCGAGAAGAACCACGAGACCTTCGCCAATCTCGGCACCGTGGCAGCCTCGAGCGCGGTCACGCGCGAGCTGCGCCAGAACCTGCCGCCCGCCCGCGCCGTGGCGCTGGCCGAGGCGTGAAGGCTGGCCTTCCGCTGCCCCGCCCTAGATCAGCGGCGAGGGCGCCCCGCCTCGGCGGCGCCGCGCCAGGGTGAGGACAGATGGAATACCTGCACACGATGGTCCGGGTCGCCGACCTGGACCGGGCCCTGAACTTCTACGTCGAGATCTTCGGCCTGAAGGAGGTGCGGCGCGTCGAGAACGAGAACGGGCGCTTCACCCTGGTCTTCCTGGCCGCGCCCGGCGACGTCGCGCGGGCCGAGAGCACGAAGTCGCCGCTGGTCGAGCTGACCTACAACTGGGACCCGGAGACCTACACGGGCGGGCGCAACTTCGGGCACCTCGCCTATCAGGTCGAGGACATCTACGCCTTCTGCGCGCGGCTGAAGGAGGCGGGCGTCACCATCAACCGCCCGCCGCGCGACGGTCACATGGCCTTCGTGAAGTCGCCCGACGGCATCTCCATCGAGATCCTGCAGAAGGGCGGCGCGAAGCCGCCGCAGGAGCCCTGGGCCTCGATGGAGAACACCGGAAGCTGGTAGGGACCTCAGAGCGCGGCCGCGGGCGTGATGCCGAGTTCGGCGAGCTTGGCCCGCACCGCCTCGACCGGACGCTTGAGCTTCAGGCTGATCACCGCGGGCGGGATGCCCGCGCGGGCGAGTTCGCGCAGGATCTGCACGGCATCGAGCGTCCAGGTCGTCTCCGTCATGGCTCTCTCCTCTGAAGAGGGGTGCCCGCCGGCAGGATCGTCTCGCGCGCCGGGCGCCGACCTCGAAGTGGAGGGTGCGCCCGCGCGCGGACCGCCGCAACCGTCTGCCCGAAATCCAGGCCTGCCCAATCGCCGGGCAGGCCCGTCGACCGTCCTTGACGCGGGACCGCCCGCGGCGCATCCCCGCCGCGGATCAGGCGGCCGGGCGGCCGCTCCGGGCGCTCGCGCCCGGGGAGGAAAGTCCGGGCTCCATGGAGAGACGGTGCCGGATAACCTCCGGCGGGGGCGACCCCAGGGACAGTGCCACAGAGAGCAGACCGCTCCGACGGGCCCTCGGGCCCGCCACGGAGTCAGGGTGAAAGGGTGCGGTAAGAGCGCACCGCGGACGCGGCAACGCGGACGGCACGGCAAACCCCACCGGGAGCAAGACCGAATAGGGGCGGCGCGCGGCCACCCGCGAGGGAGCCGCAGGCCCTCTCTCCAGGCCAGTCGCCCGGGTTGGTTGCTCGAGGCGGCCGGCAACGGTCGTCCCAGAGGAATGGCTGCCACGTTCCGGGCGCCGCAAGGCGTCCGGAGCCCTACAGAACCCGGCTTACAGGCCGCCTGATCCGCCCGCGGGCCCTGCCGCACGCGCAGGCGCCGCGAAGCATTCGTCCGCGGCCTCGAGCGCGTCTCGTCAATAGCGATACCCCGCCTCCGGCCGCGAAGATCGGTGCCTGCGCGCTGGGCGAGGTGTTTTGCCGAATCGGGCCGACGCATAACGTTCGGTTAACCTTGCTGCGATCTGATCGGGGCGCACCATCCGGCAGTCTAGGGTGCGTTGACGATCCTCCGAGGCCCATGTTAACCGGAACCATACCGTCAACGGCGTCGATCGGCCCGACGGGCACGCCCTGCCGCGGAGCAGGGAGCGCCCGCGGGCGGGGCATTGCGTCCCGCCGGGTCGTCGGAGCCCCCCCTTTCCGGTCGGCGGGAGCGCGGTCGGACGCAGGTGCCCATGAGCCGATCCAGCGCAGACGCCGTCCCGTGCGGGCGGGTCGAACCGATTCCCGGAACGCCGCGCCACGCGAGGGCGCGATGAAGCGGGCGGCCGGGCACGTCCCCGCGCCCCCCCATGTTCCGGTCCTGCTCGACGAGGTGATCGCGGCGCTGGCCTTGCCCGGCGCCGGGCTCGCCGTGGACGGAACCTTCGGCGCGGGCGGCTACACCCGCGCCATGCTGGCGGCCGAGCCGGGCCTGCGCGTCGTCGCGATCGACCGCGACCCGAGCGCCATCGCGGCCGGTGCCGGCCTCGTCGCCGAGGCCTGCGGGCGCCTGCGCCTCGTGCCCGGCCGTTTCGGCGATCTCGACGTCCTGCTCGCCGAGAGCGGCGAGAGCCGGATCGACGGGGGGCTGGCCGACCGGGTCGTGCTCGATATCGGCGTCTCCTCGATGCAGCTCGACCAGCCCGAGCGCGGCTTCTCCTTCCGGCACGACGGGCCGCTCGACATGCGCATGGGCGCGGACGGGCCGAGCGCGGCCGACATCGTCAACATCGCCGAGGAATCGGCGCTCGCCGACATCATCTACCATTACGGCGAGGAGCGGCGCGCCCGCGCAGTCGCCCGCACGATCATCGAGGCGCGCCGCCGCGGCCGGATCGAGACCACGGCGCAGCTCGCCGACCTCGTGGCGGGCGTCGTCCGGGCCGAGCCCGGCAGCGGCATCCACCCGGCCACCCGCACGTTCCAGGGCCTGCGCATCGCGGTCAACGACGAGCTGGGCGAGCTGGTGCGCGCGCTCCACGCCGCCGAGCGGGCGCTGCGGCCCGGCGGCCGGCTCGCCGTGGTGACGTTCCACTCGCTGGAAGATCGCATCGTCAAGCAGTTCTTCGCCGCCCGCAGCGGCCGGGCCTCCCAGGGGTCGCGCCACCTGCCCGGCGCGCTCCCGGGCAGCACGCCCGCGCGCAGCTTCCAGCTCGTCACGAAGGGGCCCGTCCTGCCGGGCGAGGCCGAGACCGCCCGCAACCCGCGCGCCCGCTCGGCGAAGCTGCGCGCGGCCGAGCGCACCGAGGCGCCCGCGCCCGAGCCCCTCGACGCGATCCGCACGCTCGCCAGCCTGCCCGAACCGCGCGGAGGCGCACGCCGGTGATCCGTCTCCTCAACCTGCTGGCGGTCTGCGGCCTCGTGGCGTCCGCGATCTACGCCTACTCGATCAAGTACGACACGCTCTACCAGGGCGGTCAGGTCTCGAAGCTGAAGACCGCCCTGCACAAGGAGCGGCAGGCCATCGCGGTGCTGCGCGCCGAGTGGCAGTTGCTCACGCGGCCCGACCGGCTTCAGGCGGCGGTTGCCAAGCACCTCGCGCTGGAGCCGATCGGCGTGAGCCATCTCGGCCGCTTCAGCGACCTGCCGGCCCGGCCCGAGCGCGGCGACGAGATCGGCCGCCTGCTCGCCGCGACCGCGACGCCGAAGGACGGCGGGGCGCCGGAACCGCGCACCACCGGCTCGCTCACCCGCACCGTCACCACGACCCGCACGCCGACCACGGCTTCGAGGTAGCGCCCGTGCCTGATGACGCCCACCACACCCCCGACGCGCACGGACGGGCCGAGGCGACGGACGCCGGGTCCGCCGCGCCCGGCTTCACCCCGACTTCGGGCGCCGAGCCCTTCGCGGCCGAACATCTGGACCCGGTCCAGGCCGCCCAGGATCCCGCCGAGCACCCCGAGGCGGGCCACGCGGCGGACGCGTACGATTCGACCGGGGCGCACGCGGAGGCGGCCGTGGTCGCGCCCGAGGAAGCCTCGCGCCTCGCCGCGGCGGTCGCCGCCCTGCGCCCGCGGCAGCGACCGCTCGCCGACCTTCTCGGGGCGATGTTCCGCCTCGCCATCGAGCGCTCGCACACCCGCGTGGCGATCGTCGGCCTCGCCTTCCTGGGCGTGTTCGGGGCGATCGGCGGCAAGCTGGTCTACCGCGCCGCCTTCCCGGGCAAGGGCCTCAACGAGCACGCGGTCGCGGCCGCCGCCACGACCGCGATCCGGCCCGACATCGTCGATCGCAACGGCGAGGTGCTGGCCACCGACATCCGCACGGTCTCGGTCTTCGCCGAGCCCGGCAACATCTACGACGTGGACGAGGCCGTCGAGCTTCTGACCGCGGTGCTGCCCGAGCTGAACGCCGGCGACCTGCGCAAGAAGATCGAGGACAAGAAGGAGTGGCTGAAGCGCCGCGGCAAGACCGATCCAGGCTTCATCTGGGTGAAGCGCGAGCTGACCCCGAAGCAGCAGGCCGAGGTCCACCGCCTGGGCATCCCGGGCATCGGCTTCCTGCCCGACCACAAGCGCGTCTACCCGAACGGGGTCGCGGCCGCCCACATCATCGGCGCGACGAACCTCGACAACATCGGCATCGCGGGCATCGAGAAGTACATCGACACGCAAGGGAACAAGGCCCTCAACGAGTTCGGCTTCGTCGCCAAGCAGACCGACCTGAAGCCGGTCCAGCTCTCGCTCGACCTGCGCGCCCAGTTCGCGGTGCGCGACGAGCTCGCCTGGGGCATCGACCACTTCAAGGCCAAGGCCGGCGCCTCGATGATCCTCGACGTGACCACCGGCGAGGTGATCGCCCTGGTCTCGATGCCGGATTTCGACCCGAATGACCCGAAGGACGCGCTCTCGCCCGACCGGATCAACCGGATGAATGTCGGCGTCTACGAGATGGGCTCGACCTTCAAGGCGATGACGCTCGCCATGGCGCTGGAATCGGGCAAGTTCACCGTCAACTCGACCTTCGACACCCGCGGCGGCGTGCTGAACTGGGGCCGTCAGAAGATCCACGAGTACCACGGCACCAACCGGGTCATCACCATGCCGGAGGTGTTCACGCACTCCTCCAACATCGGCTCGGCCAAGATGGCGCTCGGCGTCGGCGTGCCCGGCCACAAGGCCTTCCTGAAGAAGATGGGCCTGCTCGACCGCCTGCGCACCGAGCTGCCGGAATCGGCAGCCCCCATCATCCCGCCGCGCTGGACCGAGATCAACACGATCACCATCGCGTTCGGCCACGGCCTCGCGGTAGCCCCGCTCCAGGCGTCCGCGGCCGTCGCGGCGATCGCCAACGGCGGCTTCCTGATGACGCCGACCTTCCTGAAGACCACCCCCGACGCGGCGATGGAGAAGGCCACGCGGGTGCTGCGCTCCGACACCAGCGAGGCGATGCGCTTCATCATGCGCCTCAACGCCGTCGAGGGCTCGGCCAAGAAGGCCTCGATCCCGCTCTACTACGTCGGCGGCAAGACCGGCACGGCCGAGAAGGTGATCAACGGGCGCTACGTGAAGAACCGCCTCTTCACCACCTTCATGGCGGCGGCACCCATGAACAACCCGAAATACCTCTTCGTCACCCTGATGGACGAGCCGCAGGGCTTGCCGGAATCCGGCGGCTACGCCACCGCCGCCTGGAACTCGGGCGTGGTGACGGGCCGCGTGATCGAGCGGGTCGCGCCGATCCTCGGCCTGCCGCCGCAATTCGAGCCGCCGGTGAAGCCGTTCCCGCTGATGGTGAAGCTCGGCGCCTACCACGCCGACAAGGTCGACGGGCGATGACGGCCCTCGGCGACCTGTTCCCGGAGGCCGACGCGGCGGTCGCCGACCTCGCCGCCTCCGCCGTCACCGCCGACAGCCGCCGGGCCGGGCCCGGCGCGGTCTTCGTCGCGGTGCCGGGCACGAAGGCGGACGGGCGGATCTTCGCCGCGGCCGCCGCGACCGCGGGCGCCGTCGCCGTCGCGGGGGAGGGCGCGCGGCCCGCCGATCTGCCGGCCGGCACGCCCTGGATCGCGGTGCCCGACGCACGCCGGGCGCTGGCGCTCGCGGCGGCCGCACTCCACCCGCGCCAGCCCGAGACGGTCGTCGCGGTCACCGGCACGGCCGGCAAGAGTTCGGTCGCCGATTTCGTGCGCCAGATCCTGTCCCGGCTCGGCCGCGACGCGGCAAGCCTCGGCACGGTCGGGATCGTGACGAATCGCGGCGCGCAGTACGGCTCGCTGACCACCCCCGACCCGGTGACGCTGCACGAGACCCTGGCGCGTCTCGCGGAGGAGGGCGTCACGGATCTGGCCATGGAGGCCTCCTCGCACGGAATCGAGCAGCGCCGCCTCGACGGCGTGCGGCTCACCACCGCCGGCTTCACCAATCTCGGCCGCGACCATCTCGACTACCACGCCGACATCGAATCATATCTCGCGGCCAAGCTCCGGCTGTTCGACACCCTGCTGCCGGAAGGCCGCCCCGCGATCGTCAACGCCGACGGCCCCTTCGCCGACCGGGTGATCGCGGTGGCGAAGGCGGCGGGCCGGCCGGTCCGCACCACCGGCCGGGCCGGGGAGGCAATCCGCCTCGTCGCCGCCCGCACCGAGGGCTTCGCGCAAGCGCTCGACCTCGACGGCGCGCACGGGCCCCGCACGGTGCGCCTGCCGCTCGTGGGCGCCTTTCAGGTCGAGAACGCGCTCGTCGCCGCCGGGCTCGTCCTGGCGACGCCGGCGGGTGCCGCCGACCCGGACGGCGTCTTCGCCGCGCTCGATCATCTGACCGGCGTGCCCGGCCGGATGGAGCGGATCGGCGAGGCCAACGGGGCCTTGTGCCTGGTGGACTACGCCCACAAGCCGGAGGCGCTGGAGAGCGTTCTGACGGCGCTGCGCCCTTTCGCCGGCGGCCGCCTCGTCCTCGTCTTCGGCTGCGGCGGCGACCGCGACCGCGGCAAGCGCCCGCTGATGGGCGCGATCGCGGCCCGCCTCGCCGACCGGGTCGTCGTGACCGACGACAACCCCCGCAGCGAGGACCCGGCCGCGATCCGCGCCGCGATCCTGGCGGCCGCACCCGGCGCCGCCGAGATCGGTGACCGGGCCGAGGCGATCCGCTTGGCCGTGCGCGAACTCGGCCCCGGCGACGTTCTGGTGGTGGCCGGCAAGGGTCATGAAACCGGCCAGATCGTGGGCGATCGCACCCTGCCGTTCTCGGACCACGACGTGGTCCGGGCCGCGATCGCGGACGCGTAGGCTTCTCGCCGCCGCGCTCGGAAGGCGCGCCCTCAGCGGGCGGAGCAAGGCCTGCGGGCCGGGGCACGGATGGCGCAACGCGCTCCCTCTCCCGTGCGGAAGAGGGGACCCGCGCTCCACCATGAAACTGGTCTCGATACAGGCGCGGACCGGGCAAAGACGTGGGTACGAAATGACAGACCTCTGGACCCCGCAAGCCCTGGAGGCCGCCACCGGCGGGCGGCTCGTCGGCGCGGCCCGCCCGATCGGCGGTGCCTCGATCGATACGCGCACGCTCCAGCCGGGCGACCTGTTCTTCGCGATCCGCGGCGAGGCCCGCGACGGGCACGATTTCGTCGCCGCGGCGCTGGAAAGGGGCGCGGGCGCGGCGGTCGTCGGGGCCGCGCGGGCGGAGGAGTTTTACCAATCCGGGCCGGTCCTTGCCGTGCCGGGGGAGGGACCCGACCCGGTCCTCGACGCCATGCGGGCGATCGGCCGGGCGGCGCGCGCCCGCACCGGCGCGCAGGTCGTCGCCGTCACCGGCTCGGTCGGCAAGACCGGCACCAAGGAGGCGCTCCGCCACGTGCTGGCGGGGCAGGGGCCGACCCACGCCTCCGTCGCCTCCTACAACAACCATTGGGGCGTGCCCCTGACCCTGGCGCGGATGCCCGCCGAGACGCGCTACGGCGTGTTCGAGATCGGCATGAACCACGCCCACGAGATCCTGCCGCTGACCGCCGAGGTCCGGCCGGACGTCGCGCTGATCACCACGGTCGAGCCCGTCCATATCGAGCACTTCCCCTCGCTCGCGGCGATCGCGGACGCCAAGGGCGAGATCTTCTCCGGGCTGAAGCCCGGCGGCGTCGCGGTGATCAACCGCGACAACCCGAACTTTTCGCGGCTGCTCGCCCACGCACAGGCCTCGCCCGCCGGCCGAGTGATCACCTTCGGCGAGCATGAGGCGGCCGACGTGCGGGCCCTGCGCATCGTGGTGCGCCCCGATCTCTCGGTGGTCGACGCCGTGGTGATGGGCCAGCCCGTGACCTACCAGCTCGGCACCGCCGGCCGGCACACGGCGATGAACTCGCTGGGTGTCCTGGCGGTGATCCACGCGCTCGGGGCCGACCTCGCGGAGGCGGCCCTGGCGCTCGCGCGGCTCAGCCCCCCGGTCGGGCGCGGCGCGCGCACCGCCCTGCACCTCCCCGGCGGCGAGGCCTGGCTGGTCGACGAGAGCTACAACGCCAACCCGGCTTCCGCCCGCGCCGCCCTGGCGACGCTCGCCGGCATCGAGACCGGCCCGCGCGGGCGCCGGATCGCGGTGCTCGGCGACATGCTGGAACTCGGGCCCACCAGCGAGACCCAGCACCGCGGCCTCGCCGAGGCGGTCGAGTCCCACGGCATCGACCTCGTCTTCACCGCCGGCACCCGGATGGGCCACCTGTTCGAGGCGCTGCCCATCGGGCGCCGCGGCATCGCGGCGGGCGCCTCCGACGACCTCGTCGAGCCGCTGGCCAAGCTCCTGCGGCCGGGCGACGCCCTGATGGTCAAGGGTTCGAACAGCATGCGCATGGGCCGGATTGTCGAGGCGCTGAAAGCCCGCTACGCGGACGCCGCGGCGCAGCGCGATTCGCCCCGCACCGCCACACCCTGAGGGGCCCGCTTCCCTCACCTGACCCCATCCCGGGCCGGCCAAGGGGCCGCCCCCTCCCTGAACGAGCGGGCTCGGCTGAACCGATGCTGTATCTCCTGTCGGACCTGAGCGGCACGCTCTCGGCCCTCAACGTCTTCCGCTACATCACCTTCCGGACCGGGGGCGCGCTGTTCACGGCGGGCCTGTTCGTGTTCTGGTTCGGTCCCTGGATCATCTCACTGCTGCGCCTGCGCCAGGGGAAGGGCCAGCCGATCCGCGAGGACGGACCGCAGACCCACCTGCTGACGAAGCGCGGCACGCCCACGATGGGCGGCCTGATGATCCTGGCCGGTGCCGTCGTCGCCATCCTGCTCTGGGCGAACCCGCGCAGCCACTACGTCTGGGTGACGCTGCTGGTGACGCTGGGCTTCGGCGCCATCGGCTTCTACGACGACTACCTCAAGGTCACGAAGCAGTCGCACAAGGGCTTCTCCGGCAAGTCCCGCCTGTTGCTGGAGGCGCTCATCGCGGGCGCGGCCTGCGCGGCGATCTCCTATTTCTCACCGGCCCCGCTGCAGAACCAGCTCGCCTTCCCGGTCTTCAAGGACGCGCTCCTGAACCTCGGCTGGTTCTACGTGCTGTTCGGTGCCTTCGTCATCGTCGGCGCGGGCAACTCCGTGAACATGACCGACGGCCTCGACGGGCTCGCCATCGTTCCCGTCATGATCGCCTGCGGCACCTTCGGGGTGATCGCCTACCTCGTCGGCAACTCCTTCACGGCGAGCTACCTGCAGGTGAACTACGTGCGCGACACGGGCGAACTCGCCGTGGTGTGCGGCGCCGTGATCGGGGCGGGGCTCGGCTTCCTCTGGTTCAACGCGCCCCCCGCCCAGATCTTCATGGGCGACACCGGCTCGCTCGCACTCGGCGGCCTCCTCGGCGTCATCGCGGTCGCCACCAAGCACGAGATCGTGCTGGCGATCGTCGGCGGCCTGTTCGTGCTGGAGATGATGTCGGTGATCATCCAGGTCGCCTCGTTCAAGCTCACGGGAAAGCGTGTCTTCCGCATGGCGCCGATCCACCACCACTTCGAGCAGAAGGGCTGGAAGGAGGCGCAGGTCGTCATCCGCTTCTGGATCATCGCCGTGATCCTGGCGCTGGCCGGCCTCGCCACGCTGAAGCTGCGCTGAAACGGCGCGCGGCGCTCTTCCCTAGCCCCGAGCGGCGGGGCTAGGAGAGGCGGCCGCGCCCCGGCGCGGCCGATCTCGAGGTTTCGCGCGCATGACCCCCATCACCACCTTCGCGGAGCGCGACGTCGCCCTGTTCGGCCTCGGCGGCTCCGGCCTGGCCACCGCCAAGGCCCTCAAGGCGGGCGGCGCCCGCGTGCTCGCCTGGGACGACAACCCGGAAAGCGTGGCGCGCGCGGGCGAAGCGGGCATCGAGACCGCCGACCTGCACGGGATCGACTGGGCGGAGATGGCCGCCCTGGTGCTGGCGCCCGGCGTGCCGCTGACCCACCCCGCGCCGCACTGGAGCGTCGGGCTGGCAGAGGGCGCGGGCGTCGAGATCATCGGCGACATCGAGCTGTTCTGCCGCGAGCGCGCCAGGATCGCCCCCGAGGCGCCCTTCGTCGCGATCACCGGCACCAACGGCAAGTCGACCACGACGGCGCTCGTCGCCCACATCCTGGCGCAAGCTGGCCGCGACGTGCAGATGGGCGGCAACATCGGCACCGCGATCCTCTCCCTGGAGCCGCCGTCGGTCGACCGCATCCACGTGATCGAGCTGTCCTCGTTCCAGATCGACCTGACGCCCTCGCTCGCTCCGAGCGTCGGCGTCCTGCTCAACATCACCCCCGACCATCTCGACCGGCACGGCACGCTGGAGCAGTACGCCGCCATCAAGGAGCGGCTGATCCGGGGCGCCGACCTCGCGATCGTCGGCATCGACGACCGCCCGAGCCGCGAGATCGCCGAGCGCCGGGGCGACCGGCTGGTGCGGATCCACGTCCCGGTCCATTCGCCGCGCGACGCGACCCTGGCTGGCGACGCGCTGATCGCCCGGGACGCCGCAATCTTCGACGCCGACGACACCCGCCTCGCCGACGTCTCGGGCATCGGCAGCTTGCGCGGCGCACACAACTGGCAGAACGCCGCCGTCGCGGTGGCGGTCGCCCGCGCGCTCGGCATCTCGTCTGAGGCGATCCAGGCCGGCCTCGCCTCCTTCCCGGGTCTGCCCCACCGGATGGAGGAGGTCGGCCGGCGCGGGCGGGTCCTGTTCGTCAACGACTCGAAGGCCACGAACGCGGATTCCACCGAGAAGGCGCTCACCGCCTTCCGGGACATCCACTGGATCCTCGGCGGCAAGGCCAAGGACGGCGGAATCTTCCCGCTGGTGCCGTATTTCGAGCGGATCGCCCACGCCTACCTGATCGGTGCGGCCTCCGACGCCTTCGCGGCGACGCTGGAGGGCGCGGTGCCCTACACCCGCTGCGAGACGCTGGACGTCGCCGTGCGGGCGGCCTTCGAGGGCGCGGAAGCGTCGGGCGCGCCCGAGCCCGTGGTGCTGCTCTCCCCGGCCTGCGCCTCCTACGACCAGTTCCGCTCCTTCGAGCACCGCGGCGACCGCTTCCGGGAGCTGGTGCGGGAGGTGCTCTGAGGGCGCCGCTCTCCCTCCCGCCTCTGCGGGGGAGGGAGGCGCGGTGCGCTCGCCCCCTACCGATCCGTGACCGCGGCAGCCTCCGCGGACTGAAGGTCCGTCGTCGCTACCGCGCCAGCACCTTGGCGGCGTCCCGCGTGGTGTTCACCGCCGCCGAGACCTGATCCACCGCTGCGGCGATCGAGCCGATGCTGCCGGTGATCGAGGTGACGGCGCCGGCCGCGCTCTGCATGTTCTCGGCGAGGTCGCGCGTCACCGCGCTCTGCTCCTCGATCGCCGCGGCGGTCGCCACCACGGTCTCGCGCATCACCGAGACCGAGCCGCGGATCGAGCCCAGCGCCCCCACCACCTCCTGCGAGACCGCCTGCACGTTGCCGATCTCGGCGTTGATCTGCTCCGTCGCCCGCGCGGCCTGGTCGGCCAGCGCCTTGACCTCGCTGGCCACCACCGCGAAGCCGCGGCCCGCCTCGCCGGCGCGGGCCGCCTCGATCGTCGCGTTGAGCGCCAGGAGATTGATCTGCCCGGCGATCGTCTGGATCAACCCGACGATGCCCGTCATCGCGGCGGCCGTCTCGGCGAGCCGCTTGGTGTAGCCGTCCGCCGCCTGGACGCAGGCGTAGGCGTTGTCGGTGGCCCCTTGCGAGCGCACGATGCTCTGCGACATCTCGCTCACCGAGGCCGCCAGCTCCTCGGCGGCGGCCGCCACCGTCTGCACGTTGCCCGAGGTCGTGTGGGCGGCCCGCGTCGCGGTCGAGGCTGCCGTGCTCGAATGCGTGACGGCGCTCTCGATCTCGCCGAAGTTCTTGTCGATCAGCGTGCGCAGGCTCCCCAGAAGGCGGACCTGCTCGGTGATGTCGGTGGCGAACTTCACCACCTTGTAGGGCCGGCCCGACGCGTCGAGGATCGGGTTGTAGACCGCCTGGATCCAGATCTCGCGGCCGCCCTTGCCGAGGCGCCGGAACTGCGCGCTCTGGTAGGCGCCGCTGCGCAGGCTCGCCCAGAACGCCGCATAGTCCGGGCTCGTGCGCTCGCGTGGATCGACGAAGATGCTGTGGTGGCGCCCCACGACCTCGTCCCTGTCATACCCGACGGCGGCCAGGAAGTTGTCGTTGGCGTCGAGGATCGTGCCGTCGAGATCGAAGGCGATCACCGCCTGCGCCTTGCGGATCGCGGCGATCTGCCCGGCGCGGTCGGCGTCCTCCTGCTTCTGCCGCGTGATGTCGGTAGCGAACTTCACCACGCCGTAGGGCCGGCCGTCGCGGCCGATCAGCGGGTTGTAGGACGCCTCGATCCAGACCTCGCGGCCGTCCTTCGTGATCCGCCGGAACTGCGCCGCCTCGAAGGTCCCGTCGCGCAGCCGCTGCCAGAAGGCCCTGTACTCGGGCGAGGTGCGGTGTGCGGGCTCCACGAAGATCTCGTGGTGCCGCCCCGCGATCTCCGGCAGGGTGTAGCCCATCAGCGCCAGGAAGTTCTCGTTCGCCGAGAGGACGCGACCGTCGAGATCGAACTCGATCACGGCCTGCACCCGGTCGAGGGCGGCGAGCTTGGCGCGGGCCTGCAGGGTCTTTCGGGCAGCGAACATGGGCCGTCTTCTCGCAGATCTGAGACGACGCCGGAGCGGGAACGGGAGGCCTGCCGCACGGCGGTTGGCCGACGCCGCGTCGGCCAAACCCAAGGTTGCATCAGATTCTTAACATGGAATGCAACGTGCGGGCTCGCACGCGGGATAACCGTTACGTGCGGCCCCGGTCCCCCAAGTGTCCGGGCCAGGTTCCCTAAGGATGCGTTTACCATTCCGGCACAGGATCCCCCGTGGCCCGCAGCCCGTCCAGCGCGCCCAGGAGTCCTCGCCCGCCATGATGTCCCGCGCGGAACGCACGCCCCTCACGGACTGGTGGTGGACGGTCGATCGCGGCCTGCTCGCGGCGCTCGGCGCCCTGATGGTGGCCGGCCTCGTCTTCCTGATGGGCGGCGGCCCGCCGGTGGCCGAGCGCATCGGCCTGCCGACCTTCTACTTCCTCAACCGGCAGGCGATGTACCTTGCCCCCACGGTCCTGCTGATCGTGGCGGTCTCGTTCCTGAGCTTGCGCGGCGTGCGCCGCCTCGCGCTGATCACCTGGGGTCTCGGCGTGGTGCTCTGCCTGCTCGCGAGCAAGTTCGGGCCCGAGATCAAGGGCGCGCACCGCTGGATCCAGTTCGGCTCCTTCGGCCTGCAGCCCTCCGAGTTCGTGAAGCCCTCCTTCGTGGTGGTGGCGGCCTGGGCCTTCTCGGAGGGCGCGCAGCGGCGCGACATGCCGGGCGGCACGCTCGGCATGCTGCTCCTGCCGGTCACCATCGTGCCGCTGCTGCTGCAGCCCGATTTCGGGCAGACCATGCTGATCACGCTGGTCTGGTCGACGCTGTTCTTCGTGGCCGGCCTGCACCTGATCTGGGTCGCGGCGATCGGCATCGCGGGCATGTTCGGGGTGTTTGCCGCCTACACCTTCTTCCACCACGTGCGCGAGCGCATCGAGCGCTTCCTCGACAAGGATTCGGGCGACAGCTTCCAGGTCTACTGGTCGCAGCAATCCTTCTGGTCGGGCGGCTGGTTCGGCACCGGCCCCGGCGAGGGGGTGGCCAAGCGCCACCTGCCCGATGCACATACCGACTTCATCTTCTCGGTCACCGGTGAGGAATTCGGCGTGCTGGTCTGCCTCGGCCTCGTGGCGCTCTTCGCCTACATCGTGCTGCGCGGCCTCAAGCTCGCGCGCCGCACCGACGACACGTTCACGCGGCTGGCCATCACGGGGCTGACCACCCTGTTCGGCCTGCAGGCCTGCATCAACATGGCGGTGAACACCCAGCTGATGCCCGCCAAGGGCATGACGCTGCCCTTCGTCTCCTACGGCGGCTCCTCGCTGATCTCGCTCGCGCTCGGCATGGGCTTCCTGATCGCGCTGACCCGCAAGCGCCCGCGCTCGACCATGCTCAGCCAGAAGCCGCCCGGCACCGCGCCCGCCACCGTCGCCGGGGTGATGCGGTGACGGTCTTCACCCCCACGATCCTGCTCTGCGCAGGGGGGACCGGCGGCCACCTCTTCCCCGCCGAGAGCCTCGCCCACGCGCTGCGCGCCCGCGGCATCCGGGTGGCGCTCGCCACCGACGCGCGCGTCGAGGGGCTGAAAGGCGAGTTCCCGGCCTCCGAGATCGTCACCATCCCCTCGGCGACGCCGTCCGGCCGCAACCTCGTCAAGCGGGCGGGTGCCGTGCTGACGCTGGGGCGCGGCTTCGGCATCGCCGCGAAGGAGGTGAAACGGCTGAACCCGGCCGCCGTCGTCGGCTTCGGCGGCTACCCGACCGTGCCGCCGATGCTGGCCGCCCAGATCCTGCGCGTGCCCACGATCCTGCACGAGCAGAACGCCGTGATGGGCCGGGCCAACGCGTTCCTGGCCAGGGGCGCCCGCACCATCGCGACGGGGTTCAAGGAGGTGCGCGGTGTGCCCGACAAGGCGACCGCGCCGCGCATCCATACCGGCAATCCGCTGCGCCCCGCGGTGATCGAGGCCGCGACGGTGCCCTATCCGGCCCTCGGCCCCGACGATCTCTTCCACCTCCTCGTCTTCGGCGGCAGCCAGGGCGCCCGGGTGATGGGCGAGGTGGTGCCGAGGGCGCTCGCCCAGTTGCCGGCGGATCTGCGCGCCCGCCTGTACCTCGTGCAGCAGGTGCGGCCCGAGGACCTGACCGCGGTCCAGAACGACTATCTCGCGATGGGGCTCAGGGGCCTCGAGGCTGCGCCCTTCTTCAAGGACCTGCCGGGCCGCATGGCCGCGAGCCATCTCGTGGTCTCGCGCTCGGGCGCCTCGACGGTCTCGGAACTCGCAGCCATCGGCCGCCCGTCGATCCTCGTGCCGCTGCCCGGAGCGCTCGACCAGGACCAGGCGGCGAACGCGGAGACGCTCGGCCGGATCGGCGCGGCGCTCGCCCTGCCGCAGACCGCCTTCACGCCGGATCGGCTGACGGCGGAGCTCGTCGAGGCCTTCGAGAATCCCGAAAAATTGACCCGGGCGGCCGAGGCGGCCAAAAGCGCGGGCATTCACGACGCCGCCGAGCGGCTCGCCACGGTCGTCGTCGAGACGGCGGCCCGCACCTGATTCTCCCGGACTCTCACGGGTCCGCAGACACCACGGTTCGACCCATGAAGCTGCCCGACAAGCTCGGCCCCATCCACTTCATCGGCATCGGCGGCATCGGCATGTCCGGCATCGCCGAGGTGATGCACAATCTCGGCTACACGGTTCAGGGCTCGGACGCGAACGACAACGCGAACGTGCGCCGGCTCGCCGACCAGGGCATGCGCACCTTCGTGGGCCACGACGCCAGGAACGTCGAGGAGGCCGCCCTCGTCGTCGTTTCGACCGCGATCCGCCGCGACAACCCGGAGCTGCAGGCCGCCCGCGAGCGCCGCCTGCCGGTGGTGCGCCGCGCCGAGATGCTGGCCGAGTTGATGCGCTTCAAGTCCTGCGTGGCGATCGCCGGCACCCACGGCAAGACCACGACGACCTCGCTCGTCGCGACGCTGCTCGACGCCGGCAATCTCGACCCGACCGTCATCAACGGCGGCATCATCAATGCCTACGGCACCAACGCCCGCATGGGCGAGGGCGAGTGGATGGTGGTGGAGGCGGATGAATCCGACGGCACCTTCCTGAAGCTGCCCGCGGATGTCGCCATCGTCACCAACATCGACCCCGAGCACCTCGACCATTTCGGCTCGTTCGAGGCGGTGAAGGACGCCTTCCGGCGCTTCATCGACAACATCCCGTTCTACGGCTTCGCGGTGATGTGCATCGATCATCCCGTCGTGCAGGACCTCGTCGGCCATATCGAGGACCGGCGCATCATCACTTACGGCGAGAACCCGCAGGCCGACGTGCGCCTGATCGACGTGGACCTGCGCGGCGGCCAGAGCCGCTTCCGAGTGATGATCCGCGACCGCCGCCCGGGCTACCGGATGGAGATGGAGGATCTCGTCCTGCCGATGCCCGGCAAGCACAACGCGCTCAACGCCACCGCGGCGCTCGCCGTGGCGCACGAGCTCGGCGTGAAGCCCGAGGCGATCCGCCAGGCGCTCGCGGGCTTCGGCGGCGTCAAGCGGCGCTTCACCCGCACGGGCGAGTGGAACGGCGCGGCGATCTTCGACGATTACGGGCACCATCCGGTTGAGATCAAGGCGGTGCTCAAGGCAGCCCGCGCCTCGACGGATGCGGGCGTGATCGCGATCGTGCAGCCGCACCGCTACTCGCGGCTGCAGTCGCTGTTCGACGATTTCTGCACCTGCTTCAACGACGCCGACACGGTGATCGTCGCCCCCGTCTACGCGGCGGGCGAGCAGCCGATCGAGGGCATCGACCGCGATGGGCTGGTCGCGGGCCTGCGCTCCCGCGGCCACCGCGACGCGCGGGCGCTGGAGCGGCCGGAGGATCTGGCCGGCATCGTCGCGGAGCTCGCCAAGCCCGGCGACTACGTGGTGTGCCTGGGCGCCGGCAACATCACCCAGTGGGCCTACGCGCTGCCGGGCGAGCTCGCCGCGCGGAAGCGGTGAGGGGGATGCGCGCCGCTCAGGCCGCCTCCGGCACGAGGTCCTCGACGTCGACGTCGAGGACCCGTGCGAGCCGCTCGTAGATCGCGGGCTCGGCCGTGCCTACGCCCCGCTCCAGAGCCGAGATCTCGTCCTCGTCGAGGGCGCATACCTGCGCCAGCCGGGCAACCGAGGCGCCACGGCGTGCCCGCCAGAAGGCGAGGGGGCTCGGCGCGGCACGCAGGGCGTCGAGGTCGGCCTCGCTCAGCAACTCCTCCGTGCCGGCCCGCAGCCGCTCCTGCGAAGCGTCCACGAGGCGAGCGTCCAGGGTGTCCTCCGCCAGTTCCCGCAGGCGCTCGAACTCGGCCTCCGGTAGGATTACGATCGCCTCGCCGGAGGGCGTCCTCGTTCTGACGATGGTCACAGGCGCAATCCTAATCGTAGATCGAGCCGCGCGGCCCGACCACGTGGACAATGATCCGATCCGGCTCGCTCGTGAAGACCGCGCGCCAGTCGCCGACACGCAGTCGGTAGCGCTCGCCCTCGCCCTTCAGGGCCCGAACGTTGTTGGCGAGGCTCGCCGGATCGTCGGCGTACTGCTTCAGCTTCCGGCGGATCAGATCCTCGCTGTCGCGCGGCATCCGGGTCAGGGCCCGTGCAGCGGCGCGGGTGAAGACAAGCTCCTTGCCCATTCCGGCGCTCATTCCGCCGCGCTCCCCTCACGCAACCGGTTCGGCCGGCGCGAAGCATAGCATGACCACACAGCTCCACGATTCCATCCGCGCCGCGGCGCCCGGCCTGCGCGGTCGCCTGCTGGCGAACCAGCCGCTCGCCGACCTCACGTGGTTCCGCGTCGGCGGACCGGCCGAGGTTCTATTCACGCCGGCGGACGAGGAAGACCTCGCCCGACTGCTCGCCGTCCTCGACCCGGCCGTGCCGGTGACCGTGATCGGCCTCGGCTCGAATCTCATCGTGCGCGACGGTGGCGTGCCGGGCGTGGTGGTGCGCCTCGGCGGCCGGGCCTTCGGCGGGATCGACATCGACGGCGACAGGCTGCGCGTCGGCACCGCCGTGCCCGACATGCGGCTCGCCAAGGCCGCGGCCGAGGCCGGGCTCGACGGGCTCGCCTTCTTCCGCGGCATCCCGGGCTCGGTCGGGGGGGCGCTGCGCATGAACGCGGGAGCCCACGGCGGCGAGACCACCGACGTGCTGGTCGAGGCAAGGGGCGTCGATCGCCGGGGCAACCTGCGTAGCTTCACCCATGCCGAGATGGGCTTCACCTATCGGCACAGCACGGCGCCCGAGGACGTGATCTTCACGAGCGCCCTGTTCCGCGGCCGACCGGGCGAGCGCACCGCGATCGAGGCCGAGATGGACCGGGTCACCGCCGCGCGCGAGGCCGCCCAGCCGATCCGCGAGCGGACCGGCGGCTCGACCTTCAAGAACCCGCCCGGGGCCAAGGCCTGGCAGCTCGTCGACCAGGCCGGCTGCCGGGGCCTCGCGCTCGGCGGCGCGCAGGTCAGCGAGATGCACTGCAACTTCCTGATCAACCGCGACAACGCCAGCGCGGCCGACATCGAGGCGCTCGGCGAGGAGGTCCGCCGCCGCGTGCGCGAGACCTCGGGCGTCGAGCTGCACTGGGAGATCAAGCGGATCGGCATCGACGCCCCGATTGGTAAGGCGTAAGACGTAAGGCGCGTTCAGCTACGGGAGTGGGCGGTGAGCGGGACGGCCAAGGCCTACTCGAAGGTGTCGGTGAAGAGCCAGACCGTGATCCCCGCGGAGGTGCGCGAGCGCCTGGACCTCCGCCCGGGCGACCGCCTCCGTTATCTCCTCACGCCGCGCGGCGTCCTGATCGAGAAGGCGCCCCCCGAGGGTGAGGATCCGCTGGTCGCCTTCACCGAGTGGGCTGGCCCGATCGACGACGAAGACTATGCCGACCTCTGAGCCCGCACTCGGCGCGGGGGCCGTCGTGATCATCCCGTTTCCCTACGCGGATCGCTTGGCGGAGAAGCGGCGACCCGCGGTCGTGATCTCGAACGCGTCCGTCGCGGCGGCGGGCTTCGTCTGGATCGCCATGATCACGAGCGCGCGCAACGCGCCGATGGCGGACGACCTGCCGATCGCGGATCTGGCCCGCGCCGGGCTTGCCAAGCCGTCGGTGGTGCGCCCGCTGAAGATCGCCTGCATCGACGGATCGCGGGTCGTCCGGCGGGCCGGCGACCTCGATCCCGCCGCCGCCGAGCATCTGTTCGACCGCGTCCGCTCGCTGATCGGCCGCGCCTGAGATCCTTTCCGAGACCCGAAGCACGAGGTGCCCCCATGCCCAAGCACGTCGCCGTCCTCATGGGAGGCACCTCCAGCGAGCGCGTCGTCTCGCTCAGTTCCGGCAACGCCTGCGCGGGGGCGCTGGAAGGCGAGGGCTACCGCGTCACCCGCGTCGATGTCGGGGCCGACATCGCCGCCGTGCTCGCGGATCTTCGCCCGGACGTCGCCTTCAACGCCCTGCACGGCCCGGCCGGCGAGGACGGCACGATCCAGGGCCTGCTGGAGATCCTGAAGATCCCCTACACGCATTCCGGCGTGCTGGCCTCGGCGCTCGCCATGCACAAGGAGCGTGCCAAAGTGGTCATGCGGGCGGCCGGCGTCGCCGTGCCGGAGGGCCGCGTCGTTAACCGTCACGTGGCCGCCAAGTCACACCCTTTGCCGCCTCCCTACGTCGTGAAGCCGGTCTCGGAGGGCTCCTCGGTCGGCGTCATCATCGTGCGCGACGGACGCTCGCACCCGCCCCAGATCCTGGCCTCGGACGCGTGGACCTACGGAGAGGAAGTCCTTGCGGAGACTTACATTGCGGGCCGCGAGCTGACCTGCGCGGTGATGGGCGACCGGGCCCTCGGGGTCATCGAGATCAAGCCCGCATCGGGCGAGTGGTACGACTTCGACGCCAAGTACGCCGAGGGGGGGTCGATCCACGTCCTCCCGGCGGAGCTTAAACCAAATGTTTACCAGCGTGTCCAAGAGTTGGCGTTAACGGCGCATCAAGCACTGGGCTGCCGGGGCGTCAGCCGTGCGGACCTTCGCTACGACGATACACCGGGAGGCACCGGTGCCCTCGTCGTGCTCGAGGTCAACACGCAACCCGGTATGACCCAGACGAGCCTTGTGCCGGAGTTGGCGGCCCATGCGGGCTACGGATTCGGTGAGCTCGTCCGATGGATGGTGGAGGACGCTTCTCTGGGCCGCTGAGCCCCGCCGGCCCCGCCGCGGGACCGGTCGCGCGGCTGGCCGCGCGCCTCCTGCGCCGCTCGCCCTTCCGCAGCCTCCGCCCCCGGCTCCCGATCGAGCACCGCCTCCCCCGCGGCGTCGGCGCCGTCGGGCTCTCCGCGGCCTGCGCCGGCCTCGCGCTCGCCGGCTTCGTCGCGAGCGGCCGCTACGACGCCTTCGTGGCCGAGCAGGGCCGCCCCCTGGACATCGCCGCCCGCATCGCCGGGTTCGGCGTCGAGCGCGTCACCATCTCGGGCATCTCGCGCATGTACGAGCGGGAGGTGCTGACCGCGGCCGGCATCGACTGGCGCTCCTCCGTGCCCTTCCTCGACGTCGCCGAGGTGCGCGAGAAGCTGCTGCGCGTGCCGCTGATCGCCTCGGCCTCGGTCCGCAAGATCTACCCGAACGAGATCGTCATCACGCAGGTCGAGCGCGAGCCCGCCGCGCTCTGGCAGAAGAACGGCGAGGTCAGCGTGATCGCCGCCGACGGCACCGTGATCGACACGATGCGGGACGACCGCTACGCCAGCCTGCCGCTCGTCGTGGGCGAGGGCGCCAACGAGCGGCTCGCCGAGTATCTCGGCCTGATCCAGGCCGCGGGCAGCCTCGGCGAGCGCGTCCGGGCCGGCACCTACGTCTCGGGCAGGCGCTGGACGCTGAAACTCGACGGCGTCGACATCCGCCTGCCCGAGGCCGACCCGGCCGCGGCGCTGGCCCGCCTCGTCGCCCTGCAGCGCGGCGAGCGGCTCCTCGACAAGGACATCATCGCGGTCGACCTCCGGATGCCGGACCGCGTGGTGGTCCGGCTGACCGAGGAGGCCGCCGCCGCCCGCGCCGAGGCGCAGAAGAAGACCAAGAAGGGGACGGCCTCGTGAGCGCGCCCGCCCGTTCTTCCACCCCTCTCGTCGTTCCTGTCGCCCGGTAGCGTTCGATGCACAGCCAGCACGGCCTCACGCCCCGACTGAAGCCGCTCTCGGCGCGCCGCGCCGCGACGCTCTCGGTGCTGGATATCGGCACCAGCAAGGTCGTCTGCCTCATCGCCGAGCTGCAGCCCGCCGAGGCGATGTCGACGCTCCGCGGCCGCACCCACCTCGCGCGCATCATCGGCATCGGCCACCAGCGCTCGCTCGGACTCAAGGGCGGCGCCATCGTGGACTTGGAGGCCGCCGAGGGCGCGATCCGGCAGGCCGTGCACGCGGCCGAGCGGATGGCCAAGGTCGAGGTCCAGTCCGTCATCGTGAACATGTCGGGCGGGCGCCTCGCCTCGCAGCACTTCCAGGCGCGGGTGAACGTCCGCACCGGCACCGTCACGGGCTCCGACGTCGAGCGCGTGCTCGAGACCGCGAGCGCCCACGGCGTCAGCCCCGGCCGGGCCGTGCTCCACGCCCTGCCGACCGGCTACGCGCTGGACGGCCAGGGCGCGGTGATCGACCCCTCCGGCATGATCGGCGAGGCGCTCGGCGTGGATCTCCACGTCGTCACCGCGGAGGCCGCGGCCGCCCGCAACGTGATGCTGGCGGTCGAGCACTGCCATCTGGGCGTCGAGGCGGTGATCGCCACGCCCTACGCGGCCGGCCTCTCGGCGCTCGTCGACGACGAGGCCGAGATGGGCGTCTGCGTCATCGACATGGGCGGCGGCACCACGAGCTTCGGCGTGTTCCAGGGCGGCCACCTCGTCCACACCGACGCGGTCGCGGTCGGCGGCCACCACGTCACCATGGACATCGCCCGCGGCCTCTCCACCCGGGTCGCGGCGGCCGAGCGGCTGAAGACGCTCTACGGCTCGGCCATCGCCACCCCGTCGGACGAGCGCGACATGATCGCGGTCCACGGCGTCGGCGAGGACGAGGGCGACGCGCCGGCCCACGTGCCGCGCTCCCAGCTCGTGCGGATCATCAAGCCGCGCGTCGAGGAGGTGGTCGAGCTGGTGCGCGACCGCCTGCGCAACGCGGGCTTCGCCGCCCAGGCCGGGCGCCGCGTGGTGCTCACCGGCGGGGCGAGCCAGCTCGTGGGCCTGCCCGAGGTGGCGCGCCGGGTGATGCAGGGCCAGGTCCGCATCGGCCGCCCGCTCGGCATCCGCGGCCTGCCCGAGGCCGCCAAGGGCCCGGCCTTCTCGGCCGCGGTCGGCCTGCTGGTCTACCCGCAGGTCGCCCATGCCGAGCACTTCGAGCCGCGCGGGCACAGCGCCTTCGCGCGGACCGGCACCGACGGGTATTTCGGCCGCATGGTCGAGTGGATCCGCGGCGGCTTCTGAGGTTTCGGCGGCCCGCCCCGGCGGTCCGCGAAAGAACGAGAAAACTCCGGCGTCTAGGCGCCCCAGCAATCCCAAGTTCACGAGAGGCTCGACACCATGGCCATTTCCCTCCAGGCCCCCGACATCCGCGAACTCAAGCCCCGCATCACCGTGTTCGGCGTCGGCGGCGCCGGCGGCAACGCCGTCAACAACATGATCGAGTCGGGTCTCCTCGGCTGCGAGTTCGTGGTCGCCAACACGGATGCGCAGGCGCTGACCTCCTCGAAGGCCGAGCGCGTGATCCAGATGGGCCTCGGCGTGACGCAGGGGCTGGGCGCCGGCTCGCACCCGGAGGTCGGCTCGGCCGCCGCCGACGAGGTGATCGACGAGATCCGCGACCAGCTCTCGGGCGCCCACATGTGCTTCATCACCGCCGGCATGGGCGGCGGCACCGGCACGGGCGCCGCCCCCGTCATCGCCCGCGCCGCGCGCGACATGGGCATCCTGACGGTCGGCGTCGTGACCAAGCCCTTCCAGTTCGAGGGCGTGCGCCGGATGCGCACCGCCGAGGCCGGCATCCAGGAGCTCCAGGCCTCCGTCGACACGCTCATCGTGATCCCGAACCAGAACCTGTTCCGGGTCGCCAACGAGAAGACCACCTTCGCGGACGCCTTCGCGATGGCCGACCAGGTGCTCTACTCGGGCGTCGCCTGCATCACCGACCTGATGGTGAAGGAGGGCCTGATCAACCTCGACTTCGCCGACGTGCGGGCGATCATGCGCGGCATGGGCAAGGCCATGATGGGCACGGGCGAGGCGTCGGGCGAGAAGCGCGCCAACCGCGCCGCCGAGGCCGCGATCGCCAACCCGCTCCTCGACGACGTCTCGATGAAGGGCGCGCGCGGCCTGCTGATCTCGATCACCGGCGGCTCGGACCTCACCCTGTACGAGCTCGACGAGGCCGCCACCCGCATCCGCGAGGAGGTCGATCAGGACGCCAACATCATCCTGGGCGCGACCTTCGACGAGAGCCTCGACGGCATCATCCGCGTGTCGGTGGTCGCCACCGGTATCGAGCCGGCGCTGATCTCGGCGAACTCGCCCAACAACCCGGCCATCGCCGAGACCGAGCAGCGCATCGCCGAGGTCGCCGAGCGCCTGCGCTCCGAAGCCCGCTCGCGGGCCGCCGCGGTGCACAGCGCCGCCATCCAGGCCCCGCCCGCGATCCGCACCGAGGCCCCGGCCCCGGTCGCCCAGGCTCCTGTCACCCAGGCTCCCGCCGCCCTCGCGCCGCAGCCCGAGCCGGCCCCGGTCATGCGCGACGACGTCCTGCTGACCCAGGCCGCGCCGCGCGCCGCCGCCGCCTTCGTGCCGCCGCCGGCCGCCGCGCCGCAGCAGCCCGAGTTGCCGCAGCACCACGCCGGCCCGTTCGTGCCGCCGCGGCCGGCCGCGCCGGCCTCGGCCCCGCTCGCCCGCGCGCCCCGCATGCCGCAGATCCACGAGCTGCCGCAGATCGCCCAGAACCAGATCATGGCGAGCCGCAGCGAGCCGGCGGCGGCGGAGCCCGCCGATGCCAAGCGCACCTCGCTGCTGCGCCGCCTCGCCACGGTCGGCTTCGGCGGACGCCGCGAGGAGGAGACGGCTCCGCGCGCCGCGGCGCCCCAGGCCCCGATGCCGGCCGCGCCGCGCGTCCAGGCCCCGCAGGGTCATAGCGTCCCGCAGGGCCATAGCGTCCCGCAGGGTCATCAGGCTCCCCAGGGCCATCACGCCCCGCAGCAGGCTCCGGCCTACCGCGCGCCCCAGGGCAACCTCGACGCGCAGGGCCGCAGCCAGCCCGCCACGCGGATGATGGACGACGATCACCTGGAGATCCCGGCCTTCCTGCGCCGGCAGGCGAACTGATCCACGGCGGGCCCCTCCCCGGGCCCGCCCACCCGCTGGAACGACCGCGACGCCCGCCGCCCGAGAGGACCGGCGGGCGCTTGCATACCCGGCGGTGAGGTTTTCACGTCACATTCGCTCGGCCGATTTAGGCTGCTGTTAACCATTCGTTAACTGATTGGCACATCAAGCTCTTTTCCAAATTGCGGCAGAAGCGTGACTGTAACAGACGGTAAGAATCCGTGATTTGGCCCGGCAATCCGGCGTGGCTATAGAAAAATCAGGACCAACGAGCGGGCCGCACCGGCGCCAGCCGGCAGCGAACCCAGGGGCACCAAGCAGCGGACGGATCGAACGATGACGGGCCCTCGCGAGCGGCGGGGGATCCGGCGGCAGGTCACGGCCGAGGGCTCAGGAATGCGAACGAACCAACAGACAACCCTCAAGGGCCCGGTGACGCTCAACGGCGTCGGTGTCCACTCCGGCAATCCTGCCGAGATCACCCTCCGGCCGGCACCCGCCAACCACGGTATCGCCTTCCTCCGCACCGGAATGCCCTCGGGCAACGACCGGCTCATCAAAGCCCACCACGCCTGCGTCTCCGCCACCGAGCTGTGCACCGTCATCGGCGACGTCGAGTCGGGCGCGGTCGCCACCATCGAGCACCTGATGTCCGCCCTGTTCGGTCTGGGCGTGGACAACGCCCTGGTCGAGATCGACGGGCCCGAGATGCCGATCCTCGACGGCAGCGCTCTCCCCTTCGTCAAGGCGATCGACGCGGTCGGCGTGACGGGCTGCGGCGCGCCGCGCCGCTGGATCAAGGTGCTGCGCCCCGTCCGCATCGAGAACGGCAAGGCCTTCGCCGAACTCCGCCCGATCGACCGGGGCTTCCGCCTCGACGTCGAGATCGATTTCGAGAACCCCGTCATCGGCCGCAGCCGCAAGGCGATGGATCTCAGCCCCGCCGCCTACCGCCGCGAGATCGCGGGCGCGCGCACCTTCGGCATGATGAAGGACGTGCAGCGCTACTGGAAGGCCGGCTTCGCGCTCGGCGCCTCCCTGGAGAACACGGTCGCGGTCGGCGACACCGACGTGGTGAACCCGGAGGGCCTGCGCTTCCCCGACGAGTTCGTCCGCCACAAGATCCTCGACGCCGTGGGCGACCTCGCGCTGGCCGGCCTGCCGATCCAGGGCGCCTACCGCTCCTATTGCGGCGGCCACCGCATGAATGTCGGCGTGCTCGACGCCCTCTTCGCCGACCGCGCCAACTACGCCATCGTCGAGGCCGTCGGCACCCGCCGCGAGACCGCGCTCGCCGAGTTCGGCCTCGGCCTCGCGGCCTTCGCGGGCGAACTCTGATCCCCGACAAAGCCGTTGCCGGCAGGCCACAGCCGCGCGCCGATCGCGCGAGATCCCGTCCTGCCGCTTTCGCGCCCGAATCGAACGTCACGGTGAATCGTCCGTGACGGATTCTCATCCCAGGCTTGCCGCGCGAGCCCGGATGGTCGAGACCCGCTCGGCACAGATCGTGTAAGGCCGGACGGCCCGCGTCGAAGACGGGCCGCGCCTGTTCGGGGAAAGTATCGCAGATGCGCCTCATCACTCGGAACCGCGGCAGGGCGATGCCCGTGCTCGTGACCGCGCCCGTGATCGTCCTGGCCCTCGGCCTGGGCGGCTGCGATTTCGATCCGACCGGCATCTTCGCCGAGAAGTACAAGCCCGAGGTCATTCAGGACACGCCGGCTGACAAGCTCTACAGCGAGGGCCTGGCGAAGCTCGAGGACAGCGATTACGAGGGCGCGGTCAAGAAGTTCGACGCGCTCGACAAGCAGTATTCCTACTCCGACTGGTCTCGGAAGGCGCTCCTGATGACCGCCTTCTCGAACTACCAGGGCGCGAAGTACGACGACGCGATCAACGCCTCGAAGCGCTACCTTCAGCGCCACCCGGCGAGCAAGGACGCGGCCTACGCCCAGTACCTGATGGCGATGTCGCACTACAAGCAGATCCCGGACGTGACGCGCGACCAGGACCGCTCCGAGAAGGCGCTCGCCGCCCTGCAGGAGCTGGTGCAGCGCTACCCGACCTCGGAATACGCCACCGACGCCAAGGCCAAGATCCAGATCACCCGCGACCAGCTCGCCGGCAAGGAGATGGATGTCGGACGCTACTACCTCGAGAAGCGCAACTTCCCGGCGGCGATCAACCGCTTCCGCGACGTGGTGGCCAAGTACCAGACCACGCGCCACGCCGAAGAGGCCCTGATGCGCCTGACAGAGGCCTACATGGCGCTCGGTATCACGGGGGAGGCCCAGAATTCGGCGGCCGTGCTCGGCCACAACTTCCCGGACAGCCCCTGGTACAAGGATGCGCACGCGCTCCTCTCCAGCGGCGGCCTGGAGCCGCGCGAGGAGAAGTCCTCGTTCCTCAGCAAGATCTACAGCTCGGTGATGGGCCGCAAGACCGCCTCGGCGGAGTAGCCCGGCTCCACGATCCTGAGGCGACGGCCGGCCCGATCAGGCCGGCCGTTTGCTTTTGAGGATCCGGCGCAGGCTCCAGGCGAGGCTGCGGGCGCGCGCCGCCGCCTCCTGCCGCACCGCAGCGATACCCCGGACCGGTTCCGGCGCGGGCGTCATCGCGAGGCCCTCGGCGACGCGGATGTAGGTCTCGATCAGCCGCACGAGACCGATCACGCTGCCGTCCGGCGGCCGCGTCCAGAAGCCGTGCGCCGGGTCCTCCGGCACCAGGATCTCCCGCCGGAAATCGAATTCCGGCACGCGGACCCGCAGGAGCGGAGCGGGACGCCCGTAGAGCCGGCGCGGCGCGAAGTCGATCTCGGGCCGCTCGGCCTCCAGCAGCAGCACCCGGAAGTGCCGGAGATCCTGCGAGAGGATGCGCACGTCGATGCCGTCCGGGATCCGGGCCGTGCGGAAGCGCAGGCTGAAGGACGGGTTGCGCAGGCCGAAGCGGAGGTTCGGCAGGTCGGCCTGCACGCCGCGCCCGCGGCGTACCACGCGGCTGGCCACGCGCCGGGCCAGCGCCGTCCCCTCAGCATCCGGAGCCTCCGCGGCCGCTTCCAGCGGAGCGCCGATCCGCGCGGAGAGGTCGGCCTCGCTCATGGCGGCCCAGCCTTCGAGGATGTCCGCGACCGCCTGGGGCAGGTGGGCCGGGCGCTTGCGGATGAACAGCCGGTCGCCCGCGCGGGCCGCGCGGAAATCCTCGGCCCGGAAGGTCATGTCGGCATTGCCCGAGATGTGGGGCCAGGCCACGAAGGTGGTCTCGCGCGGCTCGATCCGGCCGGCGTGGCCCCCATCGGCCGCCAGCAGCGTCTGCAGCATGTTCTCGTCGGGGTGGACCGCCGCGCGCAGGCGCGCGGCTTCCGGCGCGGTCCGGGCCGCGGCCGCGAGATGGGCGCAGGCCTGCCGCGAGAGGATGAACCAGTTGCTGCCGTGGCGCAGGCGGGCGAGGAAGTCCGGGTCGGGTTCGACCGGCACGACCCCGAAGCTGCCGATACCGGGCAGCTCGCGGTAGTCCATGCTGAAGCGGTGGGCGATGTCCGCCTGCGAGCCCGGGTTCATCGCACCGAAGGGCGTCGCGTCGACGTAGGAGATTCCCGGCTCCAGCGCCGCCGCGAGACCGGCCTCGTCCCGCAGGCGGCAATGCTGCTCACTCAGCACCACGAGGTGCGACCAGTCCGGTCCGGCGCCGAGCGCATGGTCGATCGCCTCCAGGGTCGTGGCGACCTGCGAGTAGCCCGCCCAGGCGTAGTGCCGGCTCGGCAGCACCGCCACGTTCGGGAAGGCCTCGCCGAGGCGTCGCACCGTCTCGTGCAGGGCGGCGGGCGCCTTCGCGTCCACGTGGTAGAGCAGCCGGTGCTCCGGCCGGTAGAGCGTGCGGAACTGGTCGCGGACGCAGGCGACGGAGGCGTGGCAGGTGATGAAATAGGCCGTCATGGTCCCGTCCGGCCTCGCGGATCCGGCGCGCCGCGGCGCGAAGCCTGGCCGCCAGCCTTCTAGCGACAGGTTGCGGGGCCGGTCCAGCCGTGGGCGGGGCGTCGATTTTTCCGCGTGAAGTCCGGCGGGCTTCCGTCTAGACCACGCGCGGGACCAGATGAGGGGAACCGGACAGACGCATGCTCGCGCAGCTTGCGATCCGCGACATCGTTCTGATCGACAAGCTCGAGCTGAACTTTCGCGACGGACTGAGCGTCCTCACCGGGGAGACGGGTGCGGGCAAGTCGATCCTGCTCGACGCCTTCGCGCTGGCGCTGGGCGGGCGCGGCGACGGCCGCCTCGTGCGCCACGGCGAGGGCCAGGGCGCCGTCACGGCAGTGTTCGACGTCGGGCTCGACCACCCGGCCCGCCGGATCGCCGCCGAGGCCGAGATCGACACCGAGGGCGACCTGATCCTGCGCCGCACCCAGATGGCGGACGGGCGCACCCGCGCCTTCGTCAACGACCAGCCGGTGGGCGTGCAGGTGCTCCGGGCGATCGGCGCGGCCCTCGTCGAGATCCACGGCCAGCACGACGACCGGGCCTTGTCGGACGCCGCGACGCATCGCGCGATCCTCGACGCCTTCGGCGGGCTGCAGGGCCCGCTCGCCGCGGTGACGGAGGCGGCCAGGCGCGTGCGCGGCGCGCGCGGCGCCCTCGAGAGCCACCGCGCCCGCGTCGAGGCGGCCCGCAAGGAGGTCGATTTCCTGCGCCACGCCGTCGAGGAGCTGGCCGAGCTCGATCCGAAGCCCGGCGAGGAGGCCCAGCTCGCCGAGCGCCGCACGGTGATGCAGCAGAGCGAGAAGGTCGCCCGCGACCTCAACGAGGCGCTGGAGGCCGTCGGCGGCTCGCATTCGGGCGTGCCGCACCTCTCCGCCGCGATCCGCAAGCTGGAGCGGCGCGCGGCCCAGCTGCCGGCGCTGGTCGACCCTTGCATCGCGGCGATCGACGCGGCGCTCAACGCCCTCGACGAGGCGCGCGCAGTGCTCGACGCGGCGGTCGCCGAGACCGAGTTCGACCCGCGCGAGCTGGAGCGGGTGGAGGAACGCCTGTTCGCGCTGCGCGCGGCGTCGCGCAAGTACAACGTGCCCGCCGACGACCTCGCGGCCTTGCGCGAGCGCTACGTCGCCGACGTCGCGGCAATCGACGCGGGCGAGGAGGCGCTCTCCGGGCTGGAACAGGCCCTCGCCGAGGCCGACGCGCTCTACGTCAAGGCCGCCGAGAAGCTCTCGGCCGGGCGGCGGCGCGCCGCCAAGCAGCTCGACGCCGCCGTGAAGGCCGAGCTGCCGCCGTTGAAGCTGGAGCGCGCCCGCTTCATCACGGAGATCACCTCCGACCCGGAGGCGCGCGACCCCGCCGGCACCGAGCGGGTGGAGTTCTGGGCACAGACGAATCCCGGCACGCGGCCCGGCCCGATGATGAAGGTGGCCTCGGGGGGCGAATTGTCCCGCTTCATGCTCGCGCTCAAGGTGGTGCTCGCCGACAAGGGCTCGGCCCCGACCCTGATCTTCGACGAGATCGACACCGGCGTCGGCGGCGCGGTGGCCGACGCGATCGGCGCCCGCCTCGCCCGGCTCTCGGCCACCGTGCAGGTGGTCTGCGTCACCCACGCGCCCCAGGTCGCGGCCCGGGCGCAGACGCATTTCCTGATCGCCAAGGCGCCCGTGAAGGGCAGCGACCGCGTCTCCACCCGCGTGACCACGCTGCCCGCCGAGGCGCGCCGCGAGGAGATCGCCCGGATGCTCGCGGGCGCCAGCGTGACCGACGAGGCCCGCGCCGCCGCCGTCAGCCTGCTCCAGGCGGCGACCGGCTAGCGGCCCGCGCCGGCCGAGCCGCATGCCGCGACTCAGGGACACCTACTTCTTCCTGCTGGAGAACCCGGAGCACCGCAGCTTCGAGGCCTGCTGGCAGCTCTTCGACTACCGGACACGCAGCTTCGCGCGCGCCGTCTACGAGGATGCACGGCGCTTCCGCTTCGCGACCGAGGCGCACGCCTACAAGGACTGGCTGACGCACGGGCGGGCGCTCGGCCTGCGCTTCGCACCGGGCAAGGACACGCTCCTCAAGATCATCCTGAAGGTGAAGGACGAGCCGGTCCTGCTACCGCGGTGGATCGCCTATCACGCGGACATCGTCGGCCACCACAACCTCATCATCATGGATTGCGGCTCGACCGACCCCGAGCACCTGCGCGTCCTGGAGGCGTACCGGCGGCGGGTCCTGATCGTCGGATACGAAAGGTACTACGACACGATCCACGACACGGTCGGGAACGCCGCCTTCTACCACCTCATCGAGAAGAACTGCCGCTACGTCGCTGTGCTGGACGCGGACGAGTTCCTGTTCGGCCGGCGCGCCGGGACGATCGGCCCCGACAACGTTCTGCCGGTGCTGCGGGAGGGCAACGAGGGCGTCCATGCCGGGACCTGGTTCCCGAACGTCGCGCCGCCCGAGGAGGGGGCGGACGGGCCGGACTGGTCGCGGCCGATCCGGTTCGACATGTCGGCGGATTCCATCGGCCACGGCACCTTCGCGGGCAAGGCCGTCGTCCGCTCGGACCTGTGCCGGGCGGTCAGGCATGTCGGGCACAATCTCCACGAGCCGCAGGTGGCCGCGCGGCTGGGACCCGGCTCCTTCGGGCGCCTCGGGATCCTGCACGTCTCGCGCCTCGGGCGGGCGGCGACCCGGACGAGGATCCTGAAGCACCTGCATGCCCGCGCCATCGTGCCCCCGACGATCAGGGGGCTCGCGGAGGTCGAGCGCCACCTCCGGCAGCGCGTCCGGGAGGGTGGGCTCGACGCTGGCACGCGGCACTACGTGGACCTGTTCCTCGACGCGGGCGCGCCGGCGGCGGAACCGTCCGCAACCTTCAGCACGGCCCTGATCGGTGGGGCGCGTTCGGAACGGAATGCCGATCTGGACCGACAGCTCGCGACCTTCGATTTCACACGGTTCCTCCCGCACTGAGTGGCCGGGCGGCAACACCCGCACGGATAGCGATCGCGGCTCGCAACCGGCTCCGCGGCGGCGCGTCATGCTTAACGTGAGGTACCTGTTTACGGGTCGTTAAGCCTGTTTGCCGATCCTCGCAGAACAGCCGTCGGCCCGGCGGCGATACCGGGCGTTGCGTTTCTCGGAGGGGCCAGGATGAGCCGAGCCGCTATCGAAACGAAGCCTGACGAGAACGCCGCCCCGCCCTGCGAGGCCGACGCGGCCCAGAGCGTCGACACGCTGCATCTCGGCCTCACGCTGCGCTCGCTCTACGAGGACAGCATCGACAGGCAGCCGATCCCCGACTGCCAGATCGATCTCATCCTGCGCCTGCGCAGCAAGGAGCGGGCTCTGCGCCGCGCCAATTGAGAGAGGGGCGACGCTACCAGCGCCGCGCCCCGGGACCGCGCTTGTACTCCGCGGCGCGGATCATCGTCATCACCCGGTCGAGGCTGGCCAGAAGCGCGGTCTCCTCGTCCCGGGCGCGTGCGGCCTCGTTCGGATCGGGGCTGAAGCGCTGGCGCGCCTGCGCGAGCGCCAGGGCGCGTTCGAGGGCCTCGCGCTCCTCGTGCAGCGCCAGGAAGGCGCCGTCCGCGTCGGCGGCCTGATCGGGCAGAAGCGTGCCCACGTCGGTCGAACTCCGCTGGCTCGCGCGGCGCTGGCAGCGCCGCAGACCCGGGGAGAACGCGCGACCGAGCCGAAGCGTGCCAAATGCTGCGCCGCAAACTGATTTCCGCCGCGCGCGCGAGCCCTGTCATCCGTCTGTCACGTCCGTGTCATACCGCCGCATCGGCCGGGCCATAAGCGCTGTGGCGGCCGGAGCTTTCGGCCGATCGCAGGACGGCCGGGGATCCGGACACGCCCCGAGCCACATGTACCTGGCGCCCGGAATTCGGCGGCAACGGAGATTCACGTGAAGCCTTTCACCTACGCGCTCGCCCTGGGGCTGGCCACGGCCCAGCTCGTCCTGCCCGCCCGTGCCGCCGACATCACCGGTGCCGGCGCCACCTTTCCGTTCCCGGTCTACTCGAAGTGGGCCGAGGCCTACCGCAAGGAGACCGGCAACGGCCTGAACTATCAGTCGATCGGCTCCGGCGGCGGCATCAAGCAGATCCAGGCCAAGACGGTCGATTTCGGCGCCACCGACGCGCCGCTTAAGGGCGCCGCCCTCGAGAAGGACGGCCTCGTCCAGTTCCCGACCGTGATGGGCGGCGTCGTCACGGTGGTGAACATCCCCGGCGTCGAGCCCGGCAAGCTCAAGCTCACGGGCGAGCTCGTGGCCGACATCTACGCCGGCAAGATCACCAAGTGGTCCGACCCGAAGATCGCCGCGCTCAACGAGGGCCTGAAGCTGCCCGACGCGACGATCACCCCGGTCTACCGCTCGGACGCGTCGGGCACGACCAACATCTTCACCACCTACCTCTCCCAGGTCTCCGACGGCTGGAAGAAGGAGTACGGCGCGGCCACCACCGTGTCCTGGCCGACCGGCCAGGGCGGCAAGGGCAACGAGGGCGTCACCGCCACCGTCAAGCAGGTCCCGAACGCCATCGGCTACGTCGAGTCGGCCTACGCCAAGCAGAACAAGCTCAGCCACACGCTGATCCAGAACAAGGCCGGCAAGTTCCCGCAGCCCGACGACAAGTCGTTCCAGGCCGCCGCCGCCAGCGCCGACTGGAAGGCCCAGCCCGGCTTCGGCATCTCGCTGACCAACCAGGCCGGCGACGAGGCGTGGCCGATCACCGCCGCGACCTTCATCCTCGTCCACAAGGACGCGGCCGACGCGGCGAAGTCCGCCGAGGTGCTGAAGTTCTTCAACTGGGCCTACAAGAACGGGGACACGATGGCCTCCGAGCTCGACTACGTGCCGCTGCCGGACAACGTCGTCGCGCAGATCCACGAGGAGTGGAAGAGCGTGAAGGGCAAGGACGGCAAGCCCGTCCTCGGCAGCATGTAGGGACAGACCGGGGCGGCCCCGCCGCCCCGCGACCAATGTCCGGCCCAAGCCCGGTCCGAACCCGGGCGTGGTCGGCCGGCATCTCACCCCGGACCGGGGAGGGATGCGCGCGTGCAGCCGACGGTCCGCCCTCGCGCCGGTCGCCGCCGCGCGTTAAACGCCCAACCCGGTGACGAGAACCGCGGATGACCACCTTGACCGATCAGATCGCGCTGGCCGAGACACGCAGCGTCGCGCGCCGCCGGGGCCCGAGTCGGGGCACCGACGCCCTCTTCCGCGGGGCAGCCTACGCTTCCGCCCTGCTGGTGCTGCTGGTGCTCGCCGGCATCCTGGGTTCGATCCTCTACGGCGGCTGGCCCGCCTTCCGGGAATTCGGCTTCGGCTTCCTCACCTCCAGCGCCTGGAACATCGGCACCGAGCAGTACGGCGCCCTCGTCGCGGTGATCGGCACGCTGGCTTCGGCGCTGCTCGCCCTCGTGATCGGCGTGCCGATCTCGCTCGGCATCGCGGTCTACCTGACGCAGCTCTGCCCCGGCTGGGCAAGGAAGCCCGTCGGCATGACGATCGAGCTGCTCGCGGCCGTGCCCAGCATCATCTACGGCATGTGGGGCCTGTTCATCTTCGCCCCGCTCTTCGCCCGCTTCGTGCAGGTGCCGGTCTCGAACCTCGTCGAGGGCATGCCGCTCGTCGGCACCCTGTTCTACGCGCGCGTGCCCTCGGGGGTCGGCATCCTCACCGCCGGCATCATCCTGGCGATCATGATCGTGCCCTTCGTGGCCTCGATCGCCCGCGACATGCTCGACCAGATCCCGACGATCCTGCGCGAGAGCGCCTACGGCATCGGCTGCACCACCTGGGAGGTGGTGCGCCACGTGCTGGTGCCGCAGGCCTCGGTCTCGATCATCGGCGCGATCATGCTGGGGCTCGGCCGCGCGCTCGGCGAGACGATGGCGGTCACCTTCGTGATCGGCAACGCCAACCGGCTCTCGGCCTCGATCTTCGACCCAGGCTCCACCATCGCGTCGCGCATCGCCAACGAGTTCAACGAGGCGGACGGCATGCAGCTCAACGCCCTGATGGCGCTCGGCTGCATCCTCTTCGTCATCACCTTCATCGTCCTCATCATCGCCCGCCTGCTGACGCGGCGCGCCAAGGTCGCCTGAGGAGGCAAGCTGTGGACGCCGCCAACACCCTCGCAGCGCCGCCCGCCGGCGCCCCCTCCGGCACGCCGAGGCGGGCAAGCCGCGTGCGCGCCTCGCGCCGCACCGCCGACCGAACGCTCCGCATCGCCTGCACCCTGGCCACCCTTCTCGGTGCGATCGTGCTCGGCTCGATCCTGCTCATGCTGATCGTCGAGGGCCTGAAGGGCCTCTCGCCGACGCTGCTGACCCAGCCGACCCCGGGCCCCGGCAGCGAGGGCGGCGGCATCGCCAACGCGATCCTCGGCAGCCTCGTGATGACGGTGATCGGCATCCTGATCGCGACCCCGATCGGCGTGATGGCCGGCACCTACCTCGCCGAGTACGGCCGCACCTCGAAGCTCGCCGACGTGATCCGTTTCCTCAACGACATCCTGCTCTCGGCGCCCTCGATCCTGATCGGCCTGTTCGTCTACACCCTGATGGTGCGGCCGATGGGGACCTATTCGGGCTGGGCCGGGGCGGTGGCGCTCGCCATCATCGCCACGCCCGTGATCGTGCGCACCACCGAGGACATGATGCGCCTCGTGCCGGGCACGCTGCGCGAAGCCGGTGCGGCGCTCGGCGCGCCCCCCTCCGTGGTGATCCGCAGCGTGACCTGGCGGGCGGCCTCGGCTGGCATCGTCACGGGCATCATCCTGGCGCTCGCCCGCATCGCCGGCGAGACCGCGCCGCTGCTCTTCACCGCGCTCAACAACAACAGCTGGTTCAACGCCAACCTGATGGGCGGCGTCGCGAACCTGCCGGTGATGATCTACCAGTTCGCGCTCTCGCCCTATCCCAACTGGCAGCAGCTCGCCTGGGCGGGCGCGCTCCTCATCACCGTGACCATCCTGGCCCTGTCGGTGATCGCCCGCACGGTGATCAAGCCGCAGCGCGCCCGCTGAGACGCCGAGTTCGAAGGATCGATCCCATGAGCAACGCCGCAGCGCTCGCCGCCAAGGATTCCATGACCCAGCCCTCTGCCCGCGCCGGCGCGAATGCGGGTGCCCCGGTGCGGATCGCCGTGAAGGACCTGAACTTCTACTATGGCCAGTTCCACGGCCTGAAGAACATCAACCTGAACTTCCACGACCGGCAGGTCACCGCGCTGATCGGCCCCTCGGGCTGCGGCAAGTCCACCCTGCTGCGCACCTTCAACCGGATCTACAGCCTCTATCCGGAGCAGCGCGCGGAAGGCGAGATCCTGCTCGACGGCGAGAACATCCTCGACCCGAGGATCGACCTGAACGAGCTGCGCTCGCGGGTCGGCATGGTGTTCCAGAAGCCCACGCCCTTCCCGATGTCGATCTACGACAACGTCGCCTTCGGCATGCGCCTCTACGAGAAGCTGCCGAAATCCGAGCTCGACGGCCGCGTCGAGTCGGCGCTCCGCAAGGCCGCGCTCTGGGACGAGGTGAAGGACAAGCTCAAGCAGTCCGGCATGGGCCTGTCCGGCGGCCAGCAGCAGCGCCTCTGCATCGCCCGTACGGTGGCGCAGCGCCCGGAGGTGATCCTGTTCGACGAGCCGACCTCGGCCCTCGACCCGATCTCGACGGGACGCATCGAGGAATTGATCGAGCAGCTGCGCGACGAGTTCACCATCGCGATCGTCACCCACAACATGCAGCAGGCGGCCCGCATCTCGCAGTTCACCGCCTTCATGTATCTCGGCGAGCTCGTCGAGTTCGGCCAGACCAACCGCATCTTCATGAACCCGGAGAAGCGGCAGACGCAGGATTACATCACCGGCCGCTTCGGCTGAGCCTCGGCTCCCGTAGCGCTCGGCTGAGCCTCGGCTCCCGCACCGCACCGCATACCCGTACCGAGGACCCCGCCATGCCCGGTCACATCGTCAGCTCCTACGACGCCGAACTGGAGAACCTGCGCCGCTCGATCTCCGAGATGGGCGGCATCGCCGAGAAGATGGTGACCGAGGCCACCGACGCGCTCGTGCGCCGCGACGCGACGCTCGCGCAGGCCGTGATCGCGGCGGACAAGCGCCTCGACACGCTCCAGCACGAGATCGAGGAGCGCTCCGTCCTCCTCATCGCCAAGCGCCAGCCGCTCGCCATCGACCTGCGCGAGACCATCTCGGCGATCCGCGTCTCGGGCGATCTGGAGCGGATCGGGGATCTGGCCAAGAACATCGCCAAGCGCGTGGTGGCGATCAGCGACCAGGCGGTCGGTCAGAAGATCATCCTGGGCGTGCAGCACATGAGCGACCTCGCGGAGGCGCAGCTCAAGGACGTGCTCGACGCCTACGGCAGCCGCGACGTGAAGGCCGCCCAGGACGTGTGGGAGCGCGACGGCGAGATCGACGCGCTCTACAACTCGCTGTTTCGCGAGCTGCTGACCTACATGATGGAGGATCCGCGCAACATCTCGTTCTGCACGCACCTCCTGTTCTGCGCCAAGAACGTCGAGCGCATCGGCGACCACACCACCAACATCGCCGAGACGATCCAGTACCTCGCCACCGGCGAGACCCCGACCGGCGACCGGCCGAAGAACGACGCCTCGAACTACGCCACCGTCACGCCGGGGCAGGGCTGAGCATCCGGGACAAGGGCATGCGCACGCGAATCCTGATCGTCGAGGACGAGGAGGCGCTGACCACGCTCCTGCGCTACAACTTCGAGGCCGAGGGCTTCGAGGTCGATGCGGCGGCGCGCGGCGACGAGGCCGAGCTGAAGCTCGCCGAGCAGCAGCCCGACCTGATCCTGCTCGACTGGATGCTGCCCGGCCTCTCGGGAATCGAGCTGTGCCGGCGCGTCCGGGCGCGGCGCGAGACCGAGCGACTGCCGATCATCATGCTGACCGCCCGCGGCGAGGAGGGCGACCGCATCCGCGGCCTCGGCACGGGAGCGGACGACTACATCGTCAAGCCGTTCTCGGTGCCGGAGCTGCTGGCCCGGGTCCGCGCGCTGCTGCGCCGGGCCAAGCCCGCCCACGTCGCCGACCTGCTGGCGGCGGGCGACATCGAGCTCGACCGGGTCAGCCACCGCATCCGCCGCAGCGGGCACGAGATCCATCTGGGACCGACCGAGTTCAAGCTGCTCGAGTTCCTGATGCAGAGCCCCGGCCGGGTCTTCTCGCGCGAGCAGCTCCTCGACGGTGTCTGGGGCCACGACGTCTACATCGACGAGCGCACGGTCGACGTGCATGTCGGGCGCCTGCGCAAGGCGCTCAACCGCCCGCGCCAGCCCGACCCGATCCGCACAGTGCGGGGTTCGGGCTACGCCTTCGACGAGACCTTTTCCGCCGAGGCGTGAGGGCGTTCTACTCGCCGAGCGGAAGGACCCCGCGCAGGGATCGGTTCTGCGTGCGTGGTTCGAGCGCCAAGTCCTGCCTGAGTTCGCCGGACGAACGCTACCCGTCGATATGGCCTTGGCGCAGTGCTACGCCCGGTTGCACGTTCCGATCAAGCGCAGCGAGCGCGATGCGCTGATCTCTGCGACGGCCATGGTCCACGGAATGACCGTCGTGACCCGCAACATGGCCGACTTCCAGCCGACCGGCGTGAAACCTTTCGACCCATGGGATGCCTGAGACCCGACCTCAGCCCTTCCCTGATATGCCCTCCGCCGCGCTCCTCTCGGTCCCGATCCGCTCCAGCCAGCCGAGCACGCCGCCCTCGGTCAGGATCTGCGGCAGCACGTGCGGCTCGGCCCGGCCGCCATAGAGCAGGTAGAGGGGCACGCCGCTGCGGCCGTGCCGCTCGAGCAGGCGGGTGATCTCGGGGTTCTGGTTGGTCCAGTCGCCCTTCAGGTAGGCTACGCCCTTGGCGCGCATCGCGGCGCGGACCGCCTCGGTCGAGAGCGCGATGCGCTCGTTGACCTGGCAGGTGATGCACCAAGCAGCCGTCATGTTCACGAAGACCGGCCGGCCCTCGGCGAGCAGCGCGTCGAGGCGGGCCTGCGAGAAGGGCTCGACGCCCTCCGCCCGCATCCCGGCCGCCGCGGTCGCGCGGTCCTGGCCGAGCGTCAGGCCGATCGCCGCCGCGCCGACCAGCGCCAGCACGGCGAGGCCGCGGGCGGCGCGGGCCGGTAGCGCCGCGCTGTCCCGCCCGCGCTCCCAGGCCCAGGCCGCGAAGCCGACGAGGACGAGGCCGAACAGGGCCGCGAGCAGTCCCTGCGGCCCGACCTGCTGGGCCAGCACCCAGACGAGCCACGCCACGGTCGCGTAGACCGGGAAGGCGAGGGCCTGTTTCAGCACGTCCATCCAGGCGCCCGGCCGCGGCAGCAGGCGAAGCGCGGCCGGCCACAGGGTGAGGAGCAGGAAGGGAAGCGCGAGCCCGAGGCCGAGGCCCGCGAAGACCAGGAGCGCCGCCGGGGCCGACTGGGTCAGCGCGAAGCCGACCGCCGTGCCCATGAAGGGCGCGGTGCAGGGCGTCGCCACCACGGTCGCCAGCACGCCGGTGAAGAACGAGCCCTCAAGCCCCGCCCGCCGGGTCAGCCCATCGCCGATCCCGGCGACGCGGCCGCCGAGATGCACCGCCCCCGACAGGCTGAGGCCCATCGCCAGGAGCAGGTAGGCCAGCGCCGCCACGAAGACCGGCGACTGAAGCTGGAAGCCCCAGCCGAGGCCGGCGCCCCCGCCCTTGAGCGCGATCAGCAGGCCGGCGAGCAGGAGAAAGCTCGCCAACACGCCCGCCGTGTAGGCGAGCCCGTGCAGGCGCACGCGCTCGGGCCGCTCGCCCGCGTGCTTCACCAGCCCCAGAACCTTGATCGAGAGGACCGGGAAGACGCAGGGCATCAGGTTGAGGACGAGGCCGCCGAGGAAGGCCAGCAGCGCGGCGGCCAGAAGCGTCGGCGCCTCGTCACTGGCGACGGCCGGCGGCGCCGGCGCGGCACCCGCGGGGATCTGGCTCGGCGCGGGCGGGGCCGCCTCCTCGCCGATCGCCAGCGCCCGGCGCACCGGGCCGCTGCCCGTATCCTGCTCGATCGTCAGCACGCCCGGCAGCGTCGCGGGGACGGGCTCGGCCGGGTTGGCGCGGGTGAGGGTGAGATGGATGCCGCTCGCATCGACCGCGAGCGCCTGCTCGGCGGCGTTGTCGAGGGCGGTCTCCGAATAGGGGAAGAAGGCGGCCTTGCCGAAGGTCTCCGGGCGCAGGCCCGCCGCGTCGAGGTTCAGCACGAGGCTGTCGCCCTCACGCGACAGCCGCGCCGGCCAGGGGGAGGGGACCGGCAGGGCCTCGCGGGCGCGGGCGAAGAGGTCGCGGGCTGCGGGATCGGTCACGGCGTCCCGCGCCACCGGCAGCGTCAGGGCGAGGTCGGCGGCGCCCGGCACGCACTCGGTCTCGCAGACGAGGTAGCTCAGCTTGGCGGCGAGCCGAACCGGGCTCGCCGGGTCGAGGCTCGGCGGCGGGGTCACGGGGACGAGCAGCACCGCCTCGCCCTCGTAGCCGTAGTTCATCAGCGTCGCGACCGGGATCCGCTCCGGCGCCGGCCAGCGGATCGCCCCGGCCGAGAAGCCCGCCGGCAGCGTCCAGACCACCTCCGGCGGCAGGCCCGAATCGCCGGGATTGCGCCAGTAGACGTGCCAGCCGGGCTTCATGGCCATGCGGACGGCGACCCAGAAGGTCTCGCCGGCCCGCACGCCCGCGGGCTCGGCCACGAGGCTTGCCCGGACGAGGTCCTTGGGCGCCTTCAGCCCCTGGGCGAGGGCGGGCGACGAGACTAGGAGGACGAGGAGGGCGAGAAGCCGGATCATGCGCTGGTCTCTAGCATGAGCGGCGCGCCCGCGGGCGTCCCCGCGTCGTCGCGGTCAGGCAGCGGGCGCCTCGGAGAGCCCCCCGGAAGGCGCCAGCGGCGCCGTCGCCCGGTCGAGCCAGGCGCGGCTCTGCGAATCGAGGTCCGCCGACAGGGTCTCGCGGACGCGCGCGTGGTAGGCGTCGATCCAGGCGGTCTCGGCGGCGTCGAGGAGGTCCGCGTCGATCAGGCGGCGGTCGTAGGGGGCCAGCGTCAGGGTCTCGAAGCCGAGCATCGGCCGCTCGCCGCCCGCGATCTCGCGCGGCTCCACGAGGACGAGGTTCTCGATCCGGATGCCGTAGGCGCCGGCCCGGTAGTAGCCCGGCTCGTTCGAGAGGATCATGCCGGCCTCCAGCGCCACGGTACCGGTCTTGGCGATGCGTTGCGGGCCCTCGTGCACCGAGAGGAAGCTGCCGACGCCGTGGCCGGTGCCGTGGTCGAAATCGAGCCCGGCCTGCCAGAGGGGGAGCCGCGCCAGCGCGTCGATCTGCGCGCCGGTCGTGCCCTTCGGGAAGACCGCGCGGCCGATCGCGACGTGGCCCTTGAGCACGCGGGTGAAGCGGTCGCGCATCTCGGGCGTGGGCGCGCCCACCGCAACCGTGCGGGTGATGTCGGTGGTGCCGTCCGGGTACTGCGCGCCCGAATCGATCAGGAACAGCTCGCCCGGATTAACGGCCCGGTCGGTCGCACGGGTCACGCGGTAATGCACGATCGCGCCGTTCGGGCCCGAGCCCGAAATGGTCGGGAAGGAGACGTCGCGCAGATCCCCGCCGGCGGCGCGAAACGCCTCCAGCGCCTCGACGGCGGCGATCTCGGTGAGGCCGCCCTCGGCGGCCCGGGCATCGAGCCAGGCGAGGAAACGCACCACGCTCGCCCCGTCGCGGCGATGGGCGGCGCGGGCGCCCGCGATCTCGGTGGGGTTCTTCACCGCCTTCATGGCGGTGACCGGATCGCGCCCGACATCGGCCGTGCCGCCTGCGGCCTCGACGCGGACCTTGAGCGCGGCGGCGGCGGTGGCCGCATCGAGCCGCACTCGCACCGGGCCGAGCCCCGCCAGCGCGTCCTCGAAGGCCGCGCGCGGCTCGATCTCGGCCAGCGGCGCCAGGGCCTCGCGCAGGGCGGGATCGATCCGCGGGGAGGTCAGGAAGAGACGCGCCGCGCCCTCCCGCGGCACGATGGCGTAGCCCAGCGCCAGGGGTGTGTGGCCGACATCCGAGCCCCGCAGGTTGAAGGTCCAGGCGAGGTTGTGGGGGTCCGAGATGACGAGGACGTCGCAGCGCGCGCCCTCCAGCTCGGCCCGGACGCGGGCGAGCTTCTCCGCCGCCTGCTCGCCCGCGTGGACGATCGGGTGCGGCACCACGGGGCCGGCCGGGGGCCTCGGCCTCCCGGCCCAGGCGAGATCGACGGGATTCTGCGGCAGGGCCCGCAGGCTCGCCCCGGCCCTCTCGGCGGCGCGCTCCAGGCGGGCGACGCCGTCCGGCGTGTGCAGCCAGGGATCGTAGCCGAGCACCGCGCCGAAACCCAGGTTCTCGCCGATCCAGGCCTCGACCGTCCGCTCCGCGAGCGGCACCACCGTGACGGTCGCGGTGTCGACCTGCTCGGGTGCCTGCAGGGTGTAGCGGCCATCGACCACGAGGCCGACCTGATCGGCGAGCACGACCGCGGTGCCGGCCGAGCCAGTGAAGCCGGTGAGCCAGGCGAGCCGCTCGGCATCGGCCGGCACGTACTCGGACTGGTGCTCGTCGGCGCGCGGCACCACGAAGCCGTCCACGCCCGCCTCGCGCAGGGCGGCGCGGACGGCCGCCACCCGCTCGGGGCCCTTGCGGTGGCTCGGATCGTCGAAGTTCTGGAAACGGCGGCGCTCGCTCATGCGCCCAGTATGGCCGCCGGGGCCGGGGCCGCAACAGCCGGGGCTCACGATCTCGCCGAGCGTCGGGGGATCCCCCTCGGTGCCGCCGCGGGCGTCCGGGAAAAGGGCGGTGCGCGCGTCGGTCGCCGCGCGCCGGCCTCGCCTCAGGTGCGGTCGGCCGGCAGGTCGGGCGCCCGGTCGTCCGGGGCGCCGTCGTAACCCTCCAGCCAGGCGCGGCGCTCGGGGGAGCCGGCGGGGTAGGGGCAGGCATCCTTCGGGCGGCCGTGGGCCCGAGCTCGGGCGCCTTCCCGGGCCGGGTCGGAGGTCGAGGGATGCCGCTCGCTCATGCGGAGAGAATGCGGGCGGGCGGGCGCGGTTTCACGGGCCCGACGGACTCAGCGCGGACGCGCCGCCGCACCGCCGCGACGGAGCACCAGGGCGACCCAGCCCTCGATCACGCCCTTGCGCTCGAGGTGGAAGCCGCGGTGGCGGTAGGTCGAGAGCACGCCCGGCACGTCGCGCTCGATCAGCCCCGAGAGGATGAGCGCGCCCCCGTCGGCGACCACCGCGGTCAGGCTCGGGGCGAGCCGCTTCAGCGGCCGGGCCAGGATGTTGGCGAAGACGATGTCGAAGCGGCGCGGGCGGTTGGCGAGCGCGTGCTGCACGCCGCCGCCCTGGTAGAGCCGCAGGTAGGGCCCGAGCCCGTTGAGCCGGGCGTTGGCGCGGGCGGTGGTGACGGCTTCGCCGTCGAGGTCGCCCGCCACGACCGGGGCGTGGAGCGCCTTGGCCGCCGCGAAGGCCAGGATGCCGGTGCCGGTCCCGACGTCGAGGACATGGGCCGGTCGGCCCTTCTTCAGTTCGCCCACCAGCGCCCGCAGGCAGCCGAGCGTGGTGCCGTGGTGGCCGGTGCCGAAGGCCAAGGCCGCCTCGATCTCGATGGCGAGGTCGTTCGGCCGGATCGAAGCGCGGTCGTGCGCGCCGTGGACGAGGAAGCGGCCGGCCCGTACCGGCTTCAACCCCTCGAGGGAGGCGCGCACCCAGTCCTGCTGGTCGATGCTGCGGAACTCGGCGGCGTCGGCCCCGTCGCCGACGACCGGGCGGATCAGCTCGCGGACGTAGGCCTCGTCCGGCTCGTCGGCGAAGTAGGCCTCGAGCCGCCAGGTCACGCCGTCCTCGGCCTCGAAGGCGGCGACCGCGGTCTCGGTCGGGTCGAACATCTCGCCGAGCAGGTCCGTCATCGCGCGCGCCGAGCGCTCGTCGGTCATCAGGCGCAGGACGTGCGTCGGACGGTGGGGCGGCAGGCCTTCGATCATGGGCCGCCTCTACCACCGGGTGCGGCCGCTCGCCACTCCTCGCCCGCCCCGTTCGATTCGTACCGACGCCTGCCTGATGCGACGGCACAACGGTCATATGATGTTCGTATGTGCCGCGGAACCGGGCAGGGGATGCCGCGTTGCTCGTGGCTTTCTCCGAGTCGCTTCGACCGTCGAGGGTGGGTGCAAGCGTGACCAAGACCAGACGATCCGTCCAACGCGGGCCGGTTGTCCTCAACGACAATACGATCCTGTCGAAGGCCCGACGCCCCCATGCCGAGCATGCCGCGTCGAGCCTTATGGAGACGCTGGACGGGCCTCTGCCCGGCACGCTGCTGGTGCAGCTGAGCCGCCTGCACAGGTCCGAGCAGGCGCGGCTTTCCGCGACGGAAGCGGGCCCGGCCGAGATCGCCGATGGCCCGCGCCGGGGCTGACCTCGATCACGCGTAGGCGTAGGGCCCGCCGCGGCGCAGCGCCCGCTGGTAGGCCGGCCGCGCGTGGATGCGCGCGAGCCAGTCGCGCACCCGCGGCCCGGCGCCCGTGCCGCGGGCGGCGAAGGCCTCCAGCGGGAAGCTCATCTGGATGTCGGCGGCGCTGAAGCCGTCGCCGCAGAACCAGGGCGCGCGCGCCAGCTCCGCTTCCCAGTAGGCGGCGTGGCGCTTCAGGTCCGGGTCGATGAAGCCGGCCTGCACCTTGGCGGCGACCGCCCGCACGATCGGGCGGATCAGCGCCGGACTGCCGGGCGCGAGGCGCCCGAAGATCAGCTTGAGCAGGAGGGGCGGCATGGCCGAGCCCTCCGCGTAATGCAGCCAGTAGGTGTAGCGCCGCCGCTCGGCCTCGCCCGTCGGCACCAGCGCGCCGCCGCAGCGGCCGGTGAGGTACTCGACGATCGCGCCGGTCTCGGCGATCACCGCGCCGTCCTCCACGACGACCGGCGACTTGCCGAGCGGATGGATCGCCGCGAGTTCGGGCGGCGCCCGCATCGTCCGCGGGTCGCGGGCGTAGCGCTCCACCGCGTAGTCGAGGCCGAGCTCTTCGAGGAGCCAGAGCACCCGCTGCGAGCGGCTGTTCTCGAGATGGTGGACGGTGATCATCGGGCCTCGTCGAGGAAGGCGCGCATCAGCGTGTGGGCGATCGCCATGGGCGGGGGGGCGAACAGGTTCTCGGGGTGGCGCCGCTCCAGCATCGCGCGCACGCTCTCGCGGTCGAACCAGCGCGCGTCGGCGAGCTCGGCCGGGTCGGTGACGATCGCCCCGTCGAGCCCTTCGGCGATGCAGCCGATCATCAGCGAGGAGGGGAAGGGCCAGGGCTGCGAGGCCAGGTAGGTCACGTCGGCCACCCGCACCCGCGTCTCCTCGTAGACCTCGCGGGCGACCGCGGCCTCGATGGTCTCGCCGGGTTCGAGGAAGCCGGCGAGGCAGGAATACATCCCCTCCTTGAAGTGCGCGCCCCGCCCGAGCAGGCAGGTGTCGCCGCGCCGGACCAGCATGATCACGACCGGGTCGGTGCGGGGGAAGTGGTGCGCGCCGCAGGCCGCGCAGGCGCGCCGGAACCCGCCGGCCTCGACCGCGGTCGGGGCGCCGCAATTGGCGCAGAAGCCGTGGCGAGCATGCCAGTCGAGCATCGACTTGGCGGTGGCGAGCAGACCCAGTTCCTCGGGCTCGACCGCGCCCTCGGTGGCGATGCTGCGCAGGTCCTGCGCGGCGAGGCCGCGCGCTTCCAGGGCCGGCACGGCGTCGGGATCGAGGCGTCCCGCGAAGACCGGGCGCCCGTCGAGCGTGCCGAGAAAGATGCGGGCGGTGGGCTCGGTCCCGTCCAGCGCGGCGGGGTCGAGGACGGCGCTGCCGGCCCGGAGCACGAGGCGGTCGCCGGCCAGCGCGACGAGGCGCGCGGCGGGGGAGAAGTCCGGCACCGCACCCTCCGGCTGTTCCGAGGAATGGCGCAGGAGGCGGCTGCGGGCGAAGCCGAGGGTGGCGGAGGGGTCCGGCATCTGTGTTCTCACGGGGGTCTCACGCGGCCGCGAACAGGGCGCCGGCGCGCTCCAGAAGCTGGGCCCGGGCGTGAGCCGGGTAGGGACGGCGCTCGCCGTGCCCCCAGACCGAGCCGGGCCAGGCGGGATCCGAGCGGAAGCGCCCGACCACGTGGACGTGCATCTGCGCCACGACGTTGCCGAGGGCCGCGACGTTGACCTTGTCGGGCTTGGCGAGGGCCTGCATCACGCCGACCGCGATGCGGACCTCCTGCCAGAGCGTGGCGGAATCCTCGGGGGTCAGGTCGGTGAGTTCGCTCACCGCCGGCCGCCGCGGCACCAGGATCAGCCAGGGGAAGCGGGCATCGTCCATCAGGAGGACGCGGGCGAGCGGCAGGTCGCCGACCGGAACGGTGTCGGCGGCGAGGCGGGGGTCGAGATCGAAGGCATCGGTCATGCGGGGATTGTAGGGCGCCGGACGGTCGGCCGCGATGGCGGGACACGCGCATTGCGGCGAGCCCCGCCCGGCATCCCGGGCCGGCGCGCCGGCGCCTAGAGCGCCGGCCGCGCGCGTTGGCGACCGACGACGATCGTGTCCGCGTTCAGGAGGCCGCTCCCGTCTGTGCGGGCGAAGACGACCACGTGGGCGCCGGGCACGAGGAGCGCCTTCTCACCGGGCCCGATCTGGGTCGTCGGCGTGTTTGCGGACAAGTCGAACTGCGTATCCCCCTCGGGATTGTGCAGGCGGACCCGGACCGGATCGCGCCCGTCGCGCGTGACGACCCAGCCGGCCGTGAGGGTCGCGCCGGGCTTCGTGTCCCAGGGCTGGCGGCCGGCCTCGAAGCCGCGCTCCGACGGGGAGTAGATGACGACGCCCTCCACCGGCTCGCCGGGGGCCGAGAGGACGCTGAGATAGCTCTCGGGCTTGATGTCGCGCACGACGCTCGCGTTGGCGATCAGCATGCGCGTCTTCGGGTTCATGTAGGCGGTGATCGTCCCACCGCCGTAGGGCCGCATCACCAGCGTGTCGTTGGTGCGCATCTCCACGGTGCCGCGCAGGCGGGCGAGGGGGTTGTCCGCCATGGCCGAGCCCGCCAGGGCGGGCGAGAGGGCAGCGAGAAGGCCGGCGCAGAGGCCGGCGAGACGGTGTCGCATCGAGTCAGGCGCTCCCGGTGGCGCTGCCGCAACGTGCCTGTCCGGCACCGGTTCCCGCCGGCTTCGCCGCGCGCCTCAATGCGCCATCAGCACCGGCAGGTCGGCATGGGCCAGGAGATGGCTGGTCGGGCCGCCGAAGATCATCTGGCGCAGGCGGCTCTGGGTGTAGGCGCCCTTGATGAGCAGGTCGCAGCCGTAATCCCTGGCCTCGGCCAGGAAGGTCTCGCCGGGCGTGCGCCGCCCGGCCGGAAGCGCCCTGTGGTCGGCAGCGATCCCCTCGCAGGCGAGCGCCCGGGCGAGGTCCTCGGCGCTCGGTCCCGGCACGGTGCCGCCCTCGACGCTGAGGACGCGGACGCGCTCGGCCCTGTGCAGGAACGGCATCGCGAAGGCCACCGCCCGGGCGGTCTCGGTCGAGCCGTTCCAGGCGATCAGGATCGCCCGGCCGAGTTCCGTCGGCGCGGTCGGCGGCGCGAGCAGGATCGGGCGACCGCCCTCGAAGAGCGCGGTCTCGAAGGTCGCCATGCTGGGGGAGGTGTCCTGGGAGCCCGGCCGCCCGACGACCGTCATCGAGAACAGGCGGGCGTACTGGCCCAGGAAGCCGTCGCCAGCCGGCACGTCCTGGCGCCAGCGGTAGCGGGGCCCGGCGCCGGCCACGTTCTCGGGCACGCAGAGACCGTCGCGGGCGTGGCGGGGGATGCCGGCCCGGTCCATGAAGGCGACGAAGCGCCCGCCCGCCTCCTCGGCCTCGGCCCGGTCGGCCTCCTCGTCGCGCAGCCAGGTCATGCCGCCGACCATGTCGACGGGCACGTACTCGGCGAGCGCCGGGCGCAGCGACACGCCCTCGATCAGGCTGCCGAAGCGCTGCGCCACGAGGCGTGTCGTCTCGAAGACGGAGGGCAGCGCGTCGTGCAGCGCCACGGGTACGAGCAGGGTCTTCATGGCCGGGTCCTCAAGCCTGCGGCGTTCGGGCCGGAGGCTAGTGCGGTTCCGGCCCGCGGAAAACAGACGTCCCGCGACCGCGCACAAGGTTTGGGATCCGGCCCGCCCCGTCGGGCGCCGGATCGAGGCGGGCGCGGAGCGCGCGGGTCGCCGGGCGCTCGACGAGACGGTAGGTCAGGACCGCCGCCGCGACGCTCAAGGCGATCATCAGGGCGCCCACGCCCCAGGCGCCGAGCGGCGCGGCCAGCCCGGCGCGCGCCACGCCCTCCCGGACCGCCCGCAGGCAGAAGGGATGGACGAGGTAGAGCGCGTAGGACGCGTCGCCGAGCCGGGAGAGCGGGCCGATCCAGGCCGGATCCCAAACTTTGTGCGCGGGGCGGGGGTCCCCGAGAGCGAAGGCGGCGACGAGACAGGCCGCGGGAAGTCCGGCCAGGAGCGGGCGCGCGAACCCCGCGACCTCGCCGCCGCCGACGAGGGCGAGCCCGCAGATGCCGGCCGCCGCGAGCGCGAGCCGCGCCGGCAGGGCGAGCCGGAGCTCCGCCTCCCATATGAGGGCGACGGCGGCGCCGAACAGGAATTCGAGCACGATCGGATCCGACCAGAACCGGAGCGCCGCCGCCGCCGGTTCCGCCAGCCGACCGTACAGCACGAGCCCCGCCAAGGCGGCGCCGGTCCAGGCGACCGCGGCGCGCCGTCCGCGCCCCAGGCAGAGCGCGAAGAGGGCGTAGAACAGCATCTCGTAGTTCAGCGTCCAGCCGAGCCCGTAGAGGGGCTGCAGGCTGCCGTCCGGGCGGGCCGCCGGCCAGAACAGGAACGAGGCGGCGAGATAGGCGGGGTCCCCCGCCGCGGCCCCGGCATCGCCGAGGCCGCGCGGCAGGACGAGCGCCACGGCGAGGTAGGCGAGGGTGACGAGCCAGTAGAGCGGCACCACTCGGGCGACCCGGTGCGCGAGGAAGCGGCGCCTTCCGCCGGGACCCTCGTAGGCCGGCCCGGTGGCGTGGACGATGATGAAGCCGGAGATCGCGAAGAAAACGTCCACGCCCGCCCACAAGGGCAGCTGCGCGAGCGCGTCCGCACCGAGGCCGAGCGCCGCCAACTCGTGCCGCAGGTGGTGCAGGACGACCATCAGGGCCGCGGCTCCGCGCAGGACCTGTATCCCGTGAAGTCTCATCTCAATCCCCGCACGACCCACCGGAACAAGATGAAAATCCTCCGCGCGAGCCAGGAACAAAGCCGCAGAACCTCCGTTCTAGGCGAGAAGCGAAGCCGTCATTCCGGACGGCTCCAGACCGCGCCGCCGTATGCAGGCCGGTCACCGCCCAGTTTGTCTTTATTCGAGGTTTGCGATGTTCAAGACGTATGCTGCCGCCACCGCGCTCATGGTCGCGGTCTCCGCCCCCGCAATGGCGCAGGGCATGATGGACTACCGCGTCCAGGCCATGCAGGCGAACGCCTTCGAGATCCAGGCTGGCCAGATGGCGCTGGCCAAGTCCCGTAACCCGCAGGTCCGCGCCTACGCCAAGGAGGCGGTTCGCGACCACCGCGCCGCCAACAACGCCCTCATGGGCGGCGACATGAACGGCCCGATGGCCGGCCCGGGCGGCCTGATCGGCGCGCCCCTGGCGGTCGCGGGCGGCGCGGTCGGCGCGGCCACGGGCGCGGCGGCCGGCGTGGTCGGCGGCACCCTCCAGGGCGGTCCGGTGGGCGGCCTCGAGGGCCTCGGCAGCGGCGCGGCCCGCGGTGCTGCGGTCGGCAGCCGCGTCGGCGGCATGGACGTCGACACCACGGCCGGCACGATGGTGCAGCCGAGCCCCGAGCAGCAGGCGATGCTGGCCGAGCTCTCCGCCACCCCGGCCGGCCCGCGCTTCGATCGTCTCTACGTCAGCCAGCAGCTGCGGTCGCATCAGATGGCCATCGGCATGACGCAGGCCTACGCCTCCTCGGGCCCGAACCCGGCGCTGCGCGCCTACGCCCAGCAGGCGCTTCCGGTCTACCAGCACCACTATCAGGAGGCCCAGCGTCTCCCGGGCGCCCGCTCGATGTAATGATACGGCGCCCCGGCCTCCGGGCCGGGGATCGCTTCGGACTGCGCGAGAGCGGCGGGCGGCAGCGCCCGCCGCTCTTCGTTTGCGCCGCCGGAGTTTGCGCAGCCGGGTCGCCCGTGATGCGTGAGAGACGTGGCCCGCCCCCCCGGCTCGGAGGAGGCGGGCCCGGTGCTTCAGTTGCAGCTCATCATCGCGGCGGGGCGAATCGCCTGCCCGCTCGCATCGGCGGCGGGCGTGAAATCGCCGGTCTCGGGATCGCGGACCAGCAGCTGGCCCGAGGCCACGCCGAAATGCGCGCCGTGGAGCTGGACCTTGCCCGCATCGACCCGCTCCTTGATGAACGGGAAGGTCAGCAGGTTCTCGATGCTCTGGCTCACCATCGCGTGCTCCAGGCGGGTGAGATAGTCGGGGGCCGAGGAATCGCCCGCCTTCGCCTCGGCGGGGGCCACCAGCGAGACCCACTTGCCGATGAAGTTGCCGGGCGAGAGCGGCTCGGCCTTGTTGGCGAAGGCCTTGATGCCGCCGCAGGTGGCGTGGCCCAGCACGACGATGTGCTTCACCTCCAGCGCCTGCACGGCGAACTCGATGGCCGCCGAGGTGCCGTGGTACTCGCCGCCGGTCTCGTAGATCGGCACGATGTTGGCGACGTTGCGGATGACGAAGAGCTCGCCCGGGCCGGCGTCGAAGATCGCCTCGGGCGCCACGCGGCTGTCGCAGCAGCTGATCACCAGCACCTCGGGGGCCTGGCTCGTGGCGAGCTGCTTGAAGCGGCGGCTCTCCTGCGGAAAGCGATCCGAGAGGAAGGACCGGTAACCCGCGGTCAGGGCTTCGGGGAACATGGTGTCTCCTGCGTACGGAAGGATCGGCCGGGTCGGCATGCGCCGCGGGACCTGCCGGCTCAGGCATCCCGCCATGACAGAACGACGGGATCGTCAGGAATCATCCCAGAAGCCACCCGGCGCGCCAAGTCTGCAAGTCCGGCCGGTTCGATGTGTTCCTCGGTCGCGCACAATTCACCGACGCTCCACCAGCGCGTGCCGAGGACCGGATTGTCCTCCGTCTCGGCGAGGCGACTGGTATCGACCGCCGCGTCGGGCAGTCGGACGAGGAAGTAGCGCTCGCGCGCGTCCCGCCCCTGCTTGAAGAGGCGGAACGGCCCGTCGCAGGCGGCGATCTGCGGCCCGATCTCGGTCTCGCGGCCGATCTCCTCGACGAGTTCGCGCCGACAGGCCTCGAGGTGGCTCTCGCCCGCCTCCAGCCCGCCGCCGGGCATGAACCAGAAGACCTTCGGCGTCCCGTCCGGGTTGCGGGCATGCACCGACTGGTAGGCGATGAGGAGCAGCCGGTCGTCGGGATCGAAGACCAGGGCGCGGGCGATGTGGCGGATCGGCAGGGTATCGCTCATGGGGTCTCCTTAGCAGGATCGGGCCGGGCGCTCATCGGGCGTGCGCCGAGCCGGCGCCCAGATCACGACGGGCAGGCCGTGCGCGTCGTGCTCGAACGGGTCCGGCAGCGGGCGGGCGCGCCCCGTCAGGATGTCGCGCGCGACGACGAGCCCCGCCAGGGCGTCGAGGTGGTCGTCCGGGCCGACGCCGCGGGGCGGCTCCCGGACCAGCGCCTCCGGCAGCCCCGCCGCCAGCAGAAGGTCTCGGCGCGCCGCGAGCCCCGCCCGGCGCTCCGCTCCCTTCTTGCCCGCTTCGAGCGGGAGGCCGCCGTTGAGGCAGCGGAAGGCGATCTCGGGATGGACCTCGTGAAGGCGCGCGCGCAGGTCCGGACGCGCGCGCAGCAATGCGTCGACCGCGCGGATGGCGGGCGCGATGTGCCAGCACTGGATCGAGGGCGCGCGGGGCGGATCGCTGTCGCGGCGGGAGAGGGCCTTGGCGCTCTCGTAGTCGGGTGCGTAGACCGCGGCGCGCGGCGGCACCGGGAAGACGCTGGCGCGACCGCGGCCCCCGAGCAGCGCGCGGGCGGCCCGATCGGCGGAGCGCCCGCCGCCGAGGCTGCGCTCGGGGAGACCGATCGGGATGTCGATGCCGACGCGGAGCGGCGCCTCGGGCCCGTCGAGCACCTCCGCGACGGTGGCGAAGAGGCCGGCGCGGTGGCGCGCCGGGTCGTCGAGGTCGAGCAGCACGCCCGCCCAGGCGCCGCGACAGCCGTCGAGCCCCGCGATCCAGCGCGCCAAGCTGTCCCTCCCGCCTTGTCTCGGTCCCGCCGTAGCGGTATCGGCCGGACGATTCCAGAGCGCTCGGGGACCCGCCATGACCGAGATCCGCCCGCGCCGCAGCGTCCTCTCCATGCCGGGTTCGAACGCCCGCGCCCTGGAGAAGGCCGGCGGCCTGCCCTGCGACGTCGTGCTGATCGATCTCGAGGACGCGGTCGCGCCCGAGGCCAAGGGCGAGGCCCGTGCCCGGGTCGCCGCCGCGGTCTCGGAGAGGCGCTTCGGCCCGCGCGAGGTGGTGGTGCGGATCAACCCGCTCGACGGCGATCACGGCGAGGACGACCTCGCGGCGCTCGCGCCCGCCGTCCCGGACGGGATCCTGGTGCCGAAGGTGACCGGCCCGGAGGCGCTGGTCGTGGTTGGCTCGCGCCTGCGCCGCCTGAAGGCGCAGCCCGGCATCCGGATCTGGGCGATGATCGAGAGCCCGCTCGCGATCCTCAACCTCGCCGACATCGCGAGCGCGGCCCGCGACGTGGACGTGCGGCTCGCCGGCCTCGTCGTCGGCCCGAACGACCTCGCCAAGGCGGCGCGGATGCGCCTCGCACCGGGACGCGCCGCGCTGATGCCCTGGCTGATGGGCGTGATCGCGGCCGCCCGCGCCTACGAGATCGACGCGATCGACGGCATCTACAACGCCTTCACGGACGCGGAGGGCTTCGCGGAGGAGTGCGCCCAGGGGCGCGCGCTCGGCTTCGACGGCAAGATGCTGGTCCATCCGGACCAGATCGCGGCGGCCAACGCGGCCTTCGGCCCCGCGCCGGAGGAGATCGCGGAGGCCGAGGCGCTGATCGCCGCCTTCGCCGCGCCGGAGAACCGGGGCCGCGGGGCGATCGCCTTCCGGGGCCGCATGGTCGAGCGCCTGCACGCCGAGGAGGCGCGCCGGGTGCTGACCCTCTCCGAGGCGATCGCCCGGCAGGGCGCATGAGCCCGGGGGCGGATGGGGGTGCGGACCTGCCCGAGGTCGGCATCCGCCTCCTCGACCCGCGGCTCACCGGCTGGGGCTTCCCGCACTGGGGCTCGGCGGGGGCGGCCGGGCTCGACCTCTTCGCCTGCCTCGATGCGCCCCTCCTGCTCGCGCCGCAGGCGCGGCCCGCGCTGGTCCCGGCGGGCTTCAGCGTGCGGATCCGCGATCCCGGCTGGTGCGGCCTGGTCCTGCCGCGCTCCGGCCGCGGCCACCGCGACGGGCTGGTGATGGGCAACGGCACCGGCGTGATCGACGCCGACTACGAGGGCCCGCTCCTGATCTCGGCCTGGAACCGGAATCCGGACGGCGCGCCGGTCCGGATCGAGCCCGGCGAGCGCATCGCCCAGATGGTGTTCACCCGGGTCGCGCGGCCGCGCCTCACGGTGGAGACGGACGACGCCCGGCCGGGCTCGGCCCGCGGCGGCGGCGGCTTCGGGTCGAGCGGGCGCTGAGGCCCCTTTCAGGCCCCTCTCGGGCCCCTCACTCGGCCGCCCGCCGCGGCGGCTCCTCCTCGTCCGGCAGGCCGTAGCGGTCGATGCAGGACTGGAGGCGCAGCGCGGCGTTGATCAGCGCCATGTGGGAGAAGCCCTGCGGCGTGTTGCCCCGCTGCTCGCCGCTCGCCGCGTCGATCTCCTCCGCGAAGAGCCCGACATCGTTGCCGCGCGCGATCAGCCGCTCGAAGGCCGCGGTCGCCTCGCGGGTGCGGCCGGCGAGGGCGAGGCAGCCGACGCGCCAGAAGGCGCAAGCGGTGAAGGTCGCCTCGTCCCCGTCCAGGCCGTCGTCCATGCGGTAGCGGTAGATCAGGTCGCCGTCGCCGAGTTCGTCCTCGATCGCGGCGAGCGTCGAGAGCGTGCGCGGATCCTGCGGATCGATCGCGCCGAACAGCACCGCGCGCAGCACCGCCGCGTCGAGGTGCTCGGAATCGTAGGCCCCCACGAAGGCGCCCTTGCGGGGATTCCAGCAGCGGTCGAGGTACTCGGCCTTCAGCGCGTCCGCTTCCCGCTCCCAGGCCTCGATCGTCCCGGGCGCCACGCCCCGGATGTTGCGGCCGATGCGGGCGGCGTCCTTGAGGGCCACCCAGATCATCGCCTTGGTGTGGAGCTGCTGGCGCGGGGCGGTGCGCAGCTCCCAGATGCCGTGGTCGGCGACATCCCGCGCGGCGAGCGCCCGGCGCGTGAGGTTGTCGAGCACCTCCGGCAGCCGGTCGTTGACCTTCTCGGGCGGATCGTAGCGCACCGCCTCGAGGAACACGCAGAGCGCGCGGACGAGCTCGCCGTAGATGTCGTGCTGGTCTTGGTGCTCGGCGGCGTTGCCGATCAGCGCCGGGCCGACGCCGCGCCAGCCGGAGAGATGGGTCAGCGCCTCCTCCGGCGGCATCGGCCCGTTGATGCCGTAGAGGAGGCGGGTGTGCCGGCCGAAGCTGCCGTCGGCCTCGCGCAGGAAGCGCAGGAATTCCGAGGCCTCGCGCACGTAGCCCAGCATCACGAAGGCGGTGACCGTGAAGGTCGCGTCGCGCATCCAGGTGAAGCGGTAGTCGTAGTTGCGGTTGCCCGGCACCGCCTCCGGCAGGCCGGCGGTCGCCGCCGCGATGATCGCGCCGGTCGGCGAGTAGGTCAGCAGCTTCAGGCAGAGCGCCGAGCGCAGCACCGCGTCGCGGTAGGGCCCCTGGTAGGTGCACCGGGCGCTCCAGCGCCGCCAGTAATCGACCGTGGCCTCGGCCCGCATCCGCGCGCCCGCGAAGTCGTCGACGCCCGCGCTCTCGTCGTCCTCGCCGTGGGTGAGGACGAGGTAGGTGCTCTCGCCCGCCTCGAGCGCGAAGCGGCTCACCGCCGCGTCGCCCTCGACCCGCGGATCGTGCCCGGCGCTCACCCGCACCCGCTGCTCGCCCGCCTCGAACAGCACCCAGTGCGCCTCCTGCACGGGCTCGCAGGCGCGGCGGGCGTAGTCGAAGGTCGGCCGCACCCGGAAGGCGCCGGAGACCCGGCCGGAGACGCAGGTGAGGAGACGCAGCAGACGGCTCTCGCCCTCGCCGTCCGGGCCCTCGTCGGGCTCGGTCGCGGGCGGGTTGACCGGCATCACGTCGAGGAGCACCGCCCGGCCGGTCGCGGTCTCGAAGGTGGTCTCCAGCACGTTCGTCTCGGGCAGGTAGCGCCGCGCGGTGCGCTCCACACCCTCGAACACGATCGAGCAGGAGCCGCCCCGCTCCTCGTCGAGGATCTTCAGGAAGAGGGCCGGCGAGTCGTGCCGGGGCCAGCACAGCCAGTCGATCGAGCCGTCCCGGGCGACGAGCGCGTTCGCGTGGGTGTCGCCGATGATGGCGTAGTCGCTGATGGGCTTCGACACGGCGCTCGCTGGGATCGGGGAGGGCGCGTCGGGAGCTAGGGGCCGGCCCGGACCGATCGACCCCGTCCGGCGATATGCCACACGGCCGCAACGCTTCGTTGACCCTGTCGGCGGGCAGGCCGGGGCCGCTCCCGGCCCGTGTGCGCCAGCGCAGGTCCGCCGCCCGCCGAGGCGCCTAAACAGCCGTGCTTGAGACAGCGCCGCCTCGCCCGCGACCGGGCCCGGCGCTGCCGCGGGCTGGGCCGGGAGCCGGCCGCCCGGGATGCGGGATCACAGGACCCATGCGGACCAAGGTTGTGCTGGCGCTGACGCTGTTCGTCCTGCTGACGACCGGCAAGACGCCGGGTTTCCGCGAGTTGCGCAACCCCGATGCCGAGCACCACGGGGGCCGGGCGGCGGTCGCGCTCAAGCGGGACCGGCTGTGAGGGCGATCTGCGCGCGCAGCCGCTCGGCGACGAGCCTCTGCAGCGACCACAGGTGCCGGTCGCGGATGCCGAGCGCGGCGCAGGCCTCGACCGTGCGGTAGAGGTACTCGGCGCTGGGGCCGAGATTGCCGCAGGCCGCCGCGATGCGGTCGGCGATCTCCGCGTCGGCGAGACGGCCGCTGTAGCGGTCGCTCGCCCGGTTCACCAGGAAGGTGAGGGCCGGGACCGTGCCGCCATCCGTCACGACCGGCAGCCAGCGGGCGACGTAGCCCATGCCCCGCATCTCCCGCCGCCAGACCGGCATCAGCGTCTCGTGCACGTCGGTGCCCGCGAGCCGGAAGGCGACGCCGCGGCAGAGCCCGCCCCGGTCGAGCGCCAGCACGAAGCCCGGCCGGTCGGGCGTGCCGCGGAAACGGCGCTGGAGCAGGCAGAAGCGGCGGTGGAAGCCCCGCACCGTGCCGAGCCGGCGCTCGTCGTAGGCGAATTCCGGCCGCCACATCAGCGAGCCGTAGGCGAAGACCCAGAGGTCGTCCCCGCCGGTGCGGTCGGCGACGACGGCCTCCAGGCCAGGGCGCAGCTCCTCGTCGGTGAGGAGTTTCAGGGCCGTCTCGTCGTCCGGGACGGGCACGGCGTGGGCACGGGCGATCAGGTCGAGGCTGAGATCGAGGTCGGCGGGGGCGGCGGCAGATGGCATGGGCGGAGCGGAGCATTCGGCGGGCCGCGTGGCAACCCGTGCGTGCGCGTTCGGCTCCGCGCGTCCGAGACGCCGGAGGCATGGCCGAGAGGGAGACGCGGGACGCCGCGGAACCCTTGAGGATGAGCGTACGGATACCGGTTCCCCGGCGTCCCGCGGGTCGGCGGGGGCGTGGCGCTCCCTCCGGCCCGGTGTCGCGTCGCGGCTTCTCCACCTGCCTCGACCCCGATCGTGGATGTCCGAGTACACGGGTTGGCTCCCGCGATCCCGGCCTCTGTCCCCGGCAGACTTACGCGTCCTGCACCCGGCCTCGTATTGGGCAAGGCATCGGTTCCAACGGCCTCCAGGCCGCGCTATCGGACGTGCCCCGCTGGTCTTCCGGGGCTTCGGCCGAGCGTGGCCCTGCGTCGCACGAGGCGCCCGGGGCACCGGCTGACCGGCCGGCGACGCGGGGGCCGCCGCGCCGCCCGTGACCCGCTCCGGCGGTCATCCGGATCAGGCTCCCTGCCAACGCCGCGGCGGGATGCAGGACCCGCCGCGGCGCCGGGGCGGCGCGTGGGCAGGCTTGTGCATGCTTTGTTCCCGCATGTCAAGACTTCTGTCATAGGAGAGGTGCAGGGTCCGCGCCGCCCCTCCCCCACACCGGGGGGCGATCGCATATGCCGGGCGAGCCTAACCCCGGTCAGGCGCGGGTCCCCTCTCCCATAGGGAGAGGTCTGCTTTCGCAGAAAGCCGGGTGAGGGGTGTGAGGCGTCCGAACAGGGCTCGACCTGAACGCGCGTCGACCGCGTGCTCAGGTCTGCGGCGTCATACCCCTCACCCCAGCCCTCTCCCTATGGGAGAGGGGGCGCGGCGCGGTTCCAGTGGCGATCTCGGAGACGACCCCCGCCATCTGCGATCGCCCTGCCCGCAAAGGGGGAGGAAGCGGCGCGCGCGCCCTCTCCGGTCGAGCCCGGCGCCTCTCACATCCGCGCGGTGATCGTCGCCAGCACGGTCAGCGGCGCGCCGGGCAGGTTGTTGGTCGGGTTGAACGGCTGCTCGATGTAGCGCGCATCCGTGAGGTTGCGCGCGTTGATCGCGAAGCGGTAGCGCTCGAAATCGTAGAACAGCGCCGCGTCGAGGCGGGTATAGGCGCCGACGAAGAAGCTGTTGTTGAGGTCGCCCGCCCGCCTGCCCACATGGGTGACGCCCGCGCCGAAGCCGAGGCCGCGCCACGCCCCCGCCTGGATCTGGTAGGTCGACCAGACGCTGCCGCTGAATTCGGGCGCGCCGATGAGCCGGTTGCCGACCGTGAAGGTCGTGTCCTTCGCGATCCGGGCGTCGAGATAGCCGAGGCCGCCGATGATCTTCCAGCCCGGCAGGATCTCGCCCGCGATGTCGAGTTCCAGACCCTCGGAGCGCTGCGCGCCGGTGATCACCGAGAAGCCGGAATTGACCGGATCGGTCGCCGCGACGTTCTGCCGGGTGATGCTGAAGGCGGCGGCGCTCACCGTGAGGAGCGAGGGGATCAGGTCGTAGCGCGCCCCGACCTCGTACTGCACCCCGGTCTCGGGGGGCGGGTTCGAGACGTTCAGCACGCTGTCCGTCTGCGGCTTGAACGAGGTCGTGTAGCTCGCGTAGAGCGTCAGCGGCTCGACCGGCCGGTAGAGCAGGCCGACCCGCGGCGAGAAGCCGAGCAGCGCTTGGTCCGGCGGTACGGTGCGGGTGGTCGGCAACCGGTTGAAATAGAACTGGCTCCCGGCATCGATGCGCGTGCCGAGCAGGAGCTGCAGGCCGGCGCCGAGATCGATCTGGTCCTGGAGATAGATCCCGTACAGCTCGGTGCTCTGCCGGATGTCGCTCTGGAAGCCGAAGGCGCCGAACGTGCCGCCGGGGACCGGGAAGAGGAAGCTGGTGGGGCTGAAGGTGGATTGCTGCGAGTAGGAGCTGCGGAAGCCGCGGGTGTACTCGAAACCCGCCAGAAGCGTGTTGCGGAGGCCGAACAGGTCGAACTTCGCCACCGCCTCGCTCTGCGTGTCGATCGCCGCGAAACCGTTCTCGACCGCCGTGCCCCGGCGCGTGACCTGGGTGTCGGCCGCCGTGAGGCCGGTGGCGCGGACCGCGAAGACGTCGAAGCCGCCGGACTGGACGTTGATGACCTGGCGCAGGGTCAGGTCCGGGGTGAGGTCGTGCTCGGCCCGGAGCGTGACGAAGTTCGATTGCGCGTTGTAGCGCGAGTTGGTCGTGCCGTAGTACCGGCGGATGTCGTCGAGCGGCACCCGGCCGTTGCGGGCGATCAGGCCCTCGTCGTACTGCGTGTCCTGCCGGGTCAGCTCCGCCAGCAGCTCGACGCGGGTGTCCGGGGCGGGCGTCCACGAGAAGGCGGGCGCCACGAAGGTGCGGCTGTTCGAGCGGTCGCCGAAATTGCGGAAGGTCGGGTCGTCCTGCGCCGCGAAGCTGACCCGGCCGGCGAGCCCCTCGGCGCCGGGCAGCGCGCCCGACACCGTCCCCTGCAGGCGCGCGAATCCGAAGCTGCCGCCCTGCGCCGTCAGCTCGCCGGAGGGCAGGATCGTGGGCCGGCGGGTGACGACGTTGACGAGGCCGCCGGGATCGCCGCGCCCGTAGAGCACGGAGGCCGGCCCCTTCAGAACCTCGATGCGCTCGACGTCGGCGAGGTCGCGCTGGGTGGTGTTGAAGGTGTTGGCCTGGCTCAGCAGCACGCCGTCCACGGCGTAGGTCTGCGTGCGGAAGCCGCGGATGACGAAGGTGTCGGAGCGGCCCTGGATGGTGCCGCCGGACTGCACGTTGCTGACGTTCTGGACCGCGTCGGCGAGGCGGATGTCCTGCTGATCGACCAGCACCTCGCGCGGCACCACCTGGATCGACTGGGGCACGTCGCGCAGCGGCGTGTCGGTGCGGGTGGCGGTGCCCGTGCGGCTGGCCCGGTAGCCGGCGACGGGCCCCGTCGCCACCTCGCCGGGCCCCGGCCCGATCCCGACGACGGACAGTTCCGAGAGGACGACCTCGTCCTCGGCCGTCTCCGCCTGGGCCGCCGCGAGGCAGAACGGCGCGATCCCGCCGAGGAGGGCCGCCGCGCGCACCCGTCCGCCCCTGCCCGCTCCCGCCATAACCCGCGCTCCCAGCCGTTCGCGGGAGCCGTCGAGGTCCCGCCGCCCGGCCGATCAGCGCGGTACGGCCGGCGGAGGCAAGGGCGGGCCGAGGATGAAGCGTCCGGATGAATTCGTTTGCCGGACGACGTATCGCAAAATCAACATGATAGAGTTCGAATAATTATAAACTCTTCTTCCCCGTTTGCTTCCCGCGAGCACAGTACAACCGGAGCGGGAATATCCGGCCGCGCCCCCGGCCGGCATGAACCGCCACGCCGTACGCTCCGGGTTCCGCGCCGCGGCCCCGGGGAATGACGGCCCGGACCGTCTGCGGCCTCCACTCGTGCAGCTCCACCCCTTGTGTCCAGGGCCCGACCGAGCCCCCGCGGCCCTTGCGGAACGAGAACAAAACAGGTACATAAATGCCAGCCGGAGCGCGATTGCGAACGGCGCCCGACACCCGCATAAGGATGCCGCCGAGATGGCCCAGCCCGCACTGAAAGTGGTGGATACGCCCAGCATGGACAAGGACAAGTCGAAGGCGATCGACGCCGCCCTGTCCCAGATCGAGCGCGCCTTCGGCAAGGGCTCGATAATGCGGCTCGGCAAGAACCAGCAGGTGACCGAGGTCGAGACGGTCTCGACGGGCTCGCTCGGCCTCGACATCGCGCTCGGCGTCGGCGGCCTGCCGCGCGGCCGCGTGATCGAGGTCTACGGGCCGGAATCGTCCGGCAAGACCACGCTCGCGCTCCACACCATCGCCGAGGCCCAGAAGAAGGGCGGCGTCTGCGCCTTCGTGGACGCGGAGCACGCCCTCGACCCGGTCTACGCGCGCAAGCTCGGCGTCAACCTCGACGACCTGCTGATCTCGCAGCCCGACACGGGCGAGCAGGCGCTCGAGATCACCGACACGCTGGTGCGCTCGGGCGCCATCGACGTGCTGGTGGTCGATTCGGTGGCGGCCCTCACCCCGCGCGCCGAGATCGAGGGCGAGATGGGCGAGAGCCAGCCCGGCCTGCAGGCCCGCCTGATGTCCCAGGCGCTGCGCAAGCTCACCGGCTCGATCTCGCGCTCGAAGTGCATGGTGATCTTCATCAACCAGATCCGGATGAAGATCGGCGTGATGTACGGCTCCCCCGAGACGACCACGGGCGGCAACGCGCTGAAGTTCTACGCCTCGGTGCGCCTCGACATCCGCCGCGTCTCGACCCTGAAGGATCGCGACGAGGCCATCGGCAACCAAGTCCGCGTCAAGGTGGTCAAGAACAAGGTCGCGCCGCCCTTCAAGCAGGTCGAGTTCGACATCATGTTCGGCGAGGGCATCTCGAAGGTCGGCGAGCTGATCGACCTCGGCGTGAAGGCCGGCATCGTCGAGAAGTCGGGCGCGTGGTTCTCCCACAACAGCCAGCGCCTCGGTCAGGGCCGCGAGAACTCGAAGGGGTTCCTGCGCGACAACCCCGAGGTGGCCAACAAGATCGAGGCGGCGATCCGCCAGAACTCCGGCCTCGTCGCCGACAAGATCCTCGAGAACGCCACGCCCACCGCCGACGACCTCGACGAGGGCGAGGCCTGAGCCAGGCGCCGGCCATAGTTCCGGCAAAGCCGGACATGAAGAAGCCCGCCGGACCGCTGGTCCGGCGGGCTTCTTCATGTGGGGGATCCCCAAGGGCATCAGGCCCTTTCGGCGCCTAAAGGCGCTGCAGGCGGGGCCTCGGGGCAAAGCCCCGAGCTTGGCCCCGAGCTTGGTAGCTTCGCCGACCAGGGCTCCGCCCTGGACCCGCCAAAGGTCTCGACCTTTGGGATCCGCGACTCAGGCGCGGTGGCCGGTGGGCTCGAACAGGAAGTCGTCGATCGCCGGGACCGTGACCGCCAGGGCACCGAAGGCGGGCTTGGAGAGGCGCCAGGGCCGGTCGCCCTTGGCCCGCACCGATTCGGAGGGGCGGAGACGGCGGCGCGTGCCGTCCTCTAGCACCTCCTCGATGCCGAGGAAGCCGTAGACCTGCAGCCGCGAGGCCGTGACCTTGGTCTCGCGATCCTCGGCCGCCACCAGCAGGCTGCCGCCCGCGTAGACCGCGTCCATCAGGCTGCGCTGCTCGCTGCGGCGGCGGATCTGGCCCTCGCGGACGCCGTCGCCGAGCACGGCGGCCGGGGTCTTCAGGGGGCGGCGGAACGGAACCACGTTGTCGGACGCCGTCGAGACGAGACCCATACGCATCACCCTGGCACGCTGAACGCATCCGGCGCGCTCACGACGGCGCCCCGCGATCCGGACATTTCGCCGAGTCGCTTTAATCATTGGTGAGCGTTACCGGTCCGTACCGTCCCAGAGCGGGGAGGGGGCGCCCGGAAACCGCGCGTTAACGGACCACAGGGACGAGAAAACGCAGCCTCATGCATTGACGACCGGCCCTGGCGCGTCTAGAAGCGCGCCACTTCGGACGGCACAGGGCTGCCGCGGACGGAATTTCACCGCTCCGCCATCGCGCCCAAAGGCTCCGGAGGCTCACATCGCCTGACGCTTCGTCAGATCCGTAGGTACGAGCGCGCCTGTACCGGTCGTGCTCCTCTGCCGACAGCGCGCCAAGGGTTTCGCGACCCCTGGCGCATATTCGTTTTGCGACGTGACGGCCAAGGTTTTAGCCGCGGCCGCCACACCAAGCCCCGCGAGGGGCGTCACGACGGGACAGGATCGCCCGGCAGGCGATCCGCAGGAAGAGGGCAGAGAATGCCGACGATCAACCAGCTGATCGCGCAGCCGCGCAAGATCCAGCGGAGCCGCAACAAGGTGCCGGCGCTGAACGCCTGCCCGCAGAAGCGCGGCGTCTGCACCCGCGTCTACACGACGACCCCGAAGAAGCCGAACTCGGCTCTGCGTAAGGTGGCCAAGGTCCGCCTGACCAACGGCTTCGAGGTCATCGGCTACATCCCGGGCGAGGGCCACAACCTTCAGGAGCACTCCGTGGTGATGATCCGCGGCGGCCGCGTGAAGGACCTTCCGGGCGTGCGCTACCACATCCTGCGCGGCGTGCTCGACACCCAGGGCGTCAAGAACCGCAAGCAGCGCCGCTCGAAGTACGGCGCCAAGCGTCCGAAGTAAGTTTTTTCGGACCAAGGCCGGACTGCTTTCCACGGCCTCACAAGGATGCTGCCGCTCCAGAGGAGAAAGGCGGCCTGCGTGAGGCGCTTAAGATCATATTTTTCGAAAGTCACAAACAATGTCCCGTCGTCACTCTGCCGAGAAGCGTGAGATCATCCCGGACCCGAAGTACGGTGACGTGGTCCTCACGAAGTTCATGAACTCGATCATGTACGAGGGCAAGAAGTCGACCGCCGAGCGGATCGTCTACGGCGCCTTCGACATCGTCGAGAACCGCGCCCGCGCCAACCCGATCGAGGTCTTCCGCGCCGCCCTCGACAACGTCGCCCCGGCGATCGAGGTCCGCTCCCGCCGCGTCGGCGGCGCGACCTACCAGGTCCCCGTCGAGGTGCGCACCGAGCGCCGCCAGGCGCTGGCGATCCGCTGGCTGATCCAGGCCGCCCGCTCGCGCAACGACCGCACCATGGTCGAGCGCCTGTCCGCGGAACTCCTCGACGCCGCCAACAACCGCGGCAACGCCGTGAAGAAGCGCGAGGACACCCACCGGATGGCCGAGGCCAACCGCGCCTTCTCGCACTACCGCTGGTAATTCGCTGAGGCGCACCCAAGGGGGTGCGCCTGTCCGCCCCTATCCGGAGAGACCCCGATGCCCCGCACGCACGCGATCGAGGACTACCGCAACTTCGGCATCATGGCCCACATCGATGCCGGCAAGACCACGACGACCGAGCGGATCCTCTACTACACCGGAAAGTCCCACAAGATCGGCGAGGTCCATGAGGGCGCCGCCACGATGGACTGGATGGAGCAGGAGCAGGAGCGCGGCATCACGATCACGTCCGCCGCGACGACGTGCTTCTGGCGCGACAAGCGCCTGAACATCATCGACACCCCCGGCCACGTCGACTTCACCATCGAGGTGGAGCGCTCGCTCCGCGTGCTCGACGGCGCCGTCTGCGTGCTCGACGGCAACCAGGGCGTGGAGCCCCAGACCGAGACGGTGTGGCGCCAGGCCGACAAGTACGACGTCCCGCGCGTCGTGTTCGTCAACAAGATGGACAAGATCGGCGCCGACTTCTTCAAGTGCGTGGCCGACATCATCGACCGCGTCGCCGGCAAGCCCGTCTGCCTGCAGCTGCCGATCGGTGCCGAGTCGAACTTCCAGGGCGTGATCGACCTCATCAAGATGAAGGCGATCGTCTGGTCGGGCGAGGCGCTGGGCGCCAACTTCAACGAGACCGAGATCCCGGCCGACCTCAAGGACCAGGCCGTCGAGTACCGCACCAAGCTGGTCGAGGCCTGTGTCGAGCTCGACGACGACGCCATGGCCGCCTACCTCGACGGCACCGAGCCGAGCGAGGACACGATGCGCCTGCTGGTGCGCAAGGCCGTGCAGCTGCGCGCCTTCCACCCGGTGCTCTGCGGCTCGGCCTTCAAGAACAAGGGCGTCCAGCCGCTCCTCGACGCCGTCGTCGACTACCTGCCCTCCCCCGCCGACCGCGGCGAGATCAAGGGCATCGACTTCAAGACCGAGGAGGAGACCGTCCGGCGTCCGCTCGACTCGGATCCCTTCTCCATGCTCGCCTTCAAGATCATGGACGACCCCCACGTCGGCACGATCACCTTCTGCCGCGTGTACTCGGGCAAGGTCGATTCGGGCGCCAACGTCATCAACTCGACCCGCGACAAGAAGGAGCGCGTCGGCCGCATGCTCCTGATGCACGCCAACAACCGTGAGGACATCAAGGAAGCCTTCGCGGGCGACATCGTCGCTCTGGCCGGCCTCAAGGACACCCGCACCGGCGACACCCTGTGCGACCCGAACAAGGCCGTGATCCTCGAGCGGATGGAGTTCCCCGAGCCCGTCATCGAGATCGCCGTCGAGCCGAAGTCGAAGGCCGACCAGGAGAAGCTCGGCATCGCGCTCCAGAAGCTCGCCGCCGAGGACCCGTCCTTCCGGGTCTCCACGGATCAGGAATCGGGCCAGACCATCCTGCGCGGGATGGGCGAGCTCCACCTGGACATCAAGGTCGACATCCTGCGCCGCACCTACAAGGTCGATGCGAATATCGGCCAGCCGCAGGTGGCGTACCGCGAGAAGCTGACCCGCCGTCAGGAGATCGACTACACGCACAAGAAGCAGACCGGCGGTACCGGTCAGTTCGCCCGCGTGAAGTTCGTGGTCGAGCCGAACGAGCCGGGCGCCGGCTTCGCCTTCGAGTCGAAGATCGTCGGCGGCGCGGTGCCGAAGGAGTACATCCCGGGCGTCGAGAAGGGCCTCAACTCGGTCCTGGGCGCGGGCGTGCTCGCGGGCTTCCCGGTGGTGGACGTGAAGGTGGAGCTGGTCGACGGCGCCTACCACGACGTCGACTCCTCGGCGCTCGCCTTCGAGATCGCCTCCCGCGCCGCCTTCCGCGAGGCGCTCCAGAAGGGCGGCTCGGTGCTGCTGGAGCCGGTGATGAAGGTCGAGGTGGTGAGCCCTGAGGACTACACCGGCTCGGTCATCGGCGACCTGAATTCCCGCCGCGGCCAGATCCAGGGCCAGGACATGCGCGGCAACGCCAACGTCATCAACGCGATGGTGCCGCTGGCCAACATGTTCGGCTACGTGAACAACCTGCGCTCCATGTCGCAGGGCCGGGCGAACTTCACCATGCAGTTCGACCACTACGAGGAAGTGCCGCGCGGCGAGGCCGACAAGGTCATTGCCAAGTACGCCTAATGGCCAAGTACGCCTGAAGCGTACCGCGAACGTCCTCATAACCAGACTCAGACGATAAGGAGGCCCCTATGGGCAAGGAAAAGTTCAGCCGTACCAAGCCGCACTGCAACATCGGCACGATCGGCCACGTGGACCACGGCAAGACCTCGCTGACGGCGGCGATCACGAAGGTTCTGGCCGAGAGCGGCGGCGCGACCTTCACGGCCTACGACCAGATCGACAAGGCCCCCGAGGAGAAGGCGCGCGGCATCACGATCTCGACCGCCCACGTCGAGTACGAGACCACCAACCGCCACTACGCCCACGTCGACTGCCCTGGCCACGCCGACTACGTGAAGAACATGATCACGGGCGCGGCCCAGATGGACGGCGCGATCCTGGTCGTGTCGGCGGCCGACGGCCCGATGCCGCAGACCCGCGAGCACATCCTGCTCGCCCGCCAGGTCGGCGTGCCGGCGCTGGTGGTGTTCCTCAACAAGGTCGACATGGTCGATGACGAGGAGCTCCTCGAGCTCGTCGAGCTGGAGGTGCGCGAGCTCCTCTCGAAGTACGACTTCCCCGGCGACGACATCCCGATCACCAAGGGCTCGGCCCTGATGGCGCTCGAGGACAAGGAGCCCAAGATCGGCCGCGACGCCGTTCTGAAGCTGATGGAGACGGTCGACGCCTACATCCCGCAGCCGGAGCGCCCGATCGACCTGCCGTTCCTGATGCCGATCGAGGACGTGTTCTCGATCTCGGGCCGCGGCACGGTGGTGACGGGTCGCGTCGAGCGCGGCATCGTGAAGGTGGGCGAGACGGTCGAGATCGTCGGCATCCGGGCGACCACGACGACGACGGTGACCGGCGTCGAGATGTTCCGCAAGCTGCTCGACCAGGGCCAGGCGGGCGACAACGTGGGCGTTCTGCTGCGCGGCACGAAGCGCGAGGACGTGGAGCGCGGCCAGGTCGTGTGCAAGCCGGGTTCGGTCAAGCCGCACACCAAGTTCAAGGCCGAGGCCTACATCCTGACCAAGGAGGAGGGCGGTCGCCACACGCCGTTCTTCACCAACTACCGGCCGCAGTTCTACTTCCGCACCACCGACGTGACCGGCGTGTGCACGCTGCCCGAGGGCACCGAGATGGTGATGCCGGGCGACAACGTGACCATGGACGTCGCGCTGATCGTGCCGGTCGCCATGGAGGAGAAGCTGCGCTTCGCCATCCGCGAGGGCGGCCGCACCGTCGGCGCCGGCGTCGTCGCCGCCATCACCGAGTAAGCGAGAGAGCAATCCTCAAGGGGAACGTGGCGGGGCGGGCCCTCGGCCCGCCCTTCCCCGTCTCCCACTGAAGGCTTCAGGTCATGAACGGTCAGAACATCCGTATCCGCCTCAAGGCGTTCGATCACCGCATCCTGGATGCGTCGACCCGCGAGATCGTGTCCACCGCGAAGCGCACCGGCGCCCAGATCCGCGGCCCGATCCCGCTGCCGACCCACATCGAGCGGTTCACCGTCAATCGCTCGCCCCACATCGACAAGAAGTCGCGCGAGCAGTTCGAGATGCGCACCCACAAGCGCGTGCTCGATATCGTCGATCCGACCCCCCAGACCGTGGACGCGCTGATGAAGCTCGACCTCGCCGCTGGCGTGGACGTGGAGATCAAGCTCTGAGCCCCCGGGCTTAGGGCTTCACTGTCAACGCGCGAGGGAGAGACCTATGCGCTCAGGCGTCATCGCACAGAAGGTCGGCATGACCCGGGTCTTCACGGAGGCCGGCGAGCATGTGCCGGTTACCGTGCTCAAGATCGATCAATGCCAGGTGGTCGCGCACCGCACCACCGAGAAGGACGGCTACGTCGCGCTGCAGGTCGGCGTCGGCAAGGCCAAGGTGAAGAACGTCTCCGCCGCCGAGCGCGGCCGCTTCGCGGTCGCCAAGGTGGAGCCGAAGAAGAAGCTCGCCGAGTTCCGCGTCAGCGAGGACGCGCTGATCCCGGTCGGTGCCGAGATCACCGCGGACCACTTCATCCCCGGCCAGTTCGTGGATGTCACCGGCACCTCGACCGGTAAGGGCTTCGCGGGCGGCATGAAGCGCTGGAACTTCGGCGGCCTGCGCGCCACGCACGGCGTGTCGGTGTCGCACCGCTCGATCGGTTCGACCGGCGGCCGTCAGGACCCGGGCAAGACCTTCAAGAACAAGAAGATGCCGGGTCACCTCGGCGTCGAGCGGGTCACCACGCAGAACCTGCGCGTTGTGCGCACGGATCCCGAGCGTGGCCTGATCCTGGTCGAGGGCGCCGTCCCGGGCGTCGCCGGCGGCTGGATCCAGATCCGCGACGCGGTGAAGCGCAAGGCGCCCGCCGACCTGCCGCTGCCGGGCAAGTTCCGTGAGAACGGCGCGACTGCCTCGGCCCCCGAAGCCGCTCCCGCCGAGGAGAACGCGTGATGAAGCTCGATATCACCACGCTCGACGGTGCCGGGGCCGGCTCGGTCGAGCTCAACGACGACATCTTCGGCCTTGAGCCCCGCGCCGACCTGCTGCAGCGCATGGTGCGCTACCAGCTCGCCAAGCGCCGGGCCGGGACGCATGCCGTGCAGAACCGCTCGGACGTGAACCGGACCCGCAAGAAGGCCTACAAGCAGAAGGGCACCGGCAACGCCCGTCACGGCGCGGCCTCGGCCCCGCAGTTCCGCGGCGGCGGCCGGGCCTTCGGCCCGGTGGTGCGCGACCACGCCCACGACCTTCCCAAGAAGGTCCGGGCGCTTGCGCTCCGCCACGCCCTCTCGGCCAAGGCCAAGGCCTCGACCCTGATCGTCGTCGACGACATCAAGATCGACGACCACAAGACCAAGGGCCTCGTCGAGCGCTTCGGCAAGCTCGGCCTCTCGAACGCGCTGATCATCGGCGGGTCCGAGGTCGACGTGAACTTCGGCCGGGCCGCCCGCGCCATCCCGCAGATCGACGTGCTGCCGATCCAGGGCATCAACGTCTACGACATCCTGCGCCGCGACACCCTCGTTCTCACGAAGGCGGCGATCGACGCCCTCGAGGAGCGCTTCAAATGAGTCTCGATCCGCGCCACTACGACGTGATCGTCTCCCCGGTCATCACCGAGAAGGCGACGAACCTCACCGAGCAGAACAAGGTCGTCTTCCGGGTCGCCCCGAAGGCTACCAAGCCGCAGATCAAGGAAGCGGTGGAGAAGCTGTTCGACGTCAAGGTCACGGCGGTGAACACCCTCGTGACCAAGGGCAAGCAGAAGATTTTCCGCGGGCAGCGCGGACAGCGTTCGGACGTGAAGAAGGCGATCGTCACCCTCGCCGAGGGTGACTCGATCGACGTCACGACCGGGCTCTGAGGACGGGTTAAGGACCAAACCGATGGCCTTGAAGACATTCAAACCGGTCACGCCGAGCCTGCGCCAGCTCGTCCTCGTCGACCGCCGTGAGCTCTACAAGGGCAAGCCGGTGAAGGCGCTGACCGTCGGCAAGATCTCGACCGGCGGCCGCAACAACCTCGGCCGCGTGACCGTCCGCTTCCGCGGCGGCGGTCACAAGCGGTCGCTCCGCCTGGTCGATTTCAAGCGTCGCGAGCAGCTCAACGTGACGGCGACGGTCGAGCGGATCGAGTACGATCCGAACCGCACCGCCTTCATCGCGCTGATCAGCTTCCCGGACGGCAAGCAGAGCTACATCCTGGCTCCGCAGCGCCTCTCGGCGGGCGACAAGGTGGTGGCCGGCGAGAACGTCGACATCAAGCCCGGCAACGCGGGCCCGATCGGCAACATGCCGGTGGGCACGATCGTGCACAACGTCGAGCTGAAGATCGGCAAGGGCGGCGCGATCGCGCGGTCCGCCGGCAACTACGCGCAGATCGTCGGGCGCGACCAGGGCTACGTGACCCTGCGTCTCAACTCCGGCGAGCAGCGCCTGGTCCACGGCCAGTGCTTCGCCAGCGTCGGCGCGGTCTCGAACCCGGACCACATGAACATCTCGCTCGGCAAGGCCGGGCGCAACCGGTGGCTCGGCAAGCGTCCGCACAACCGCGGCGTGGCGATGAACCCGGTCGACCACCCGCACGGCGGCGGCGAGGGTCGCACCTCGGGCGGCCGTAACCCGGTGACGCCCTGGGGCGTGCCGACCAAGGGGAAGAAGACCCGCTCCAACAAGCGGACCGACGTCTTCATCCTGTCCAGCCGCCACAACCGCAAGAAGTAACCGCCATGGCACGTTCGATCTGGAAGGGGCCGTTCGTCGACGGCTACCTCTTCAAGAAGGCCGAGGCGGCTCGTGGTGCGAGCCGCAACGAGGTCATCAAGATCTGGAGCCGCCGCTCCACGATCCTCCCGCAGTTCGTCGGGCTCACCTTCGGTGTGCACAACGGGCAGAAGCACATCCCGGTCTACGTCACCGAGGAGATGGTCGGGCACAAGTTCGGCGAGTTCTCGCCGACCCGCACCTTCCCGGGCCACGCGGCCGACAAGAAGGCGAAGAGGCGCTGAGATGGGCAAGCAGGCCACCCCCCGCGCGCTCCCCGAGAACGAGGCGAAGGCGGTTGCGCGGATGATCCGCGTCTCCCCCCAGAAGCTCAACCTCGTGGCGCAGCTGATCCGCGGCAAGAAGGTGGAGTCGGCGCTGGCCGACCTCCAGTTCTCGCGCAAGCGCATCGCGACCGACGTCAAGAAGTGCCTCGAGAGCGCCATCGCCAACGCCGAGAACAACCACAACCTCGACGTGGACGACCTCGTCGTCTCGGAGGCCTATGTGGGCAAGGCGCTGGTTCTCAAGCGCTTCCACGCCCGTGCCCGCGGCCGCGGCGCACGCATCCTGAAGCCCTTCTCGAACCTCACCATCGTGGTTCGGGAAGTCCGGGCCGAAGCGGCCTGAGGAGGATCTGATGGGTCAGAAAGTCAACCCGATCGGTCTCCGGCTCGGCATCAACCGGACCTGGGACTCCCGCTGGTTCGCCGGCAAGGGCGAGTACGCCAAGCTCATGCACGAGGACGTCGCGATCCGCGCCGCCCTCATGAAGCAGCTCAAGCAGGCCGCGGTCTCCAAGATCGTGATCGAGCGCCCGCACCGGAAGTGCCGCGTCACCATCCACTCGGGTCGTCCGGGCGTGGTGATCGGCAAGAAGGGCGCGGACATCGAGAAGCTGCGCAAGCTCGTCGGCACGATGACGAAGGCCGACGTGACCATCAACATCGTCGAGGTGCGCAAGCCCGAGATCGACGCCACGCTGGTGGCCGACTCGATCGCCCAGCAGCTCGAGCGCCGCGTCGCCTTCCGTCGCGCCATGAAGCGCGCCGTGCAGTCGGCGATGCGTCTCGGCGCCGAGGGCATCCGCATCAACTGCTCGGGCCGTCTCGGCGGCGCCGAGATCGCGCGCCAGGAATGGTACCGCGAGGGCCGCGTCCCGCTGCACACCCTGCGGGCAGACGTGGACTACGGCACCGCCACGGCGTTCACCACCTACGGGACCTGCGGCATCAAGGTCTGGGTGTTCAAGGGCGAGATCCTCGAGCACGACCCGATGGCCCAGGACAAGAAGGCTCAGGAAGAGGGTGGCCGTTCGGGCGGCCGTCGCGAGCGCGACGGCGAGGGCCGCGGCGATCGGGGTGACCGTGGCGACCGCGGTCGTCGCGAGCCGTCCCACGCGTGAGCCGCTTGAGCGAATAGAGAGGCTGCCATGCTGCAACCCAAGAAGACGAAGTTCCGCAAGCAGTTCAAGGGCCGCATCCACGGTGCGGCCAAGGGCGGCTTCGAGCTGAACTTCGGCACCTTCGGCCTGAAGGCCGTGGAGCCCGAGCGCGTCACCGCCCGGCAGATCGAGGCGGCCCGCCGCGCGATCACCCGCGAGATGAAGCGCCAGGGCCGCGTGTGGATCCGGGTGTTCCCGGACCTGCCCGTCACCTCGAAGCCGACCGAGGTCCGCATGGGCTCCGGTAAGGGCGCCCCGGATTACTGGGCCGCGCGCGTCCACCCGGGCCGCATCATGTTCGAGGTCGACGGCGTCGCCGAGGACATCGCCCGCGAGGCGCTCCGCCTCGGGGCCGCCAAGCTGTCGGTGCGCACCCGCATCGTCACCCGCATCGCCGACTGAGGGAGGGATCCGTGAAGTCGTCCAACCGGCTGTCTGATCTGAAGGCCCTGTCGGCGGATCAGCTGAATGACGAGCTGCTCAACCTGAAGAAGGAGCAGTTCAACCTGCGCTTCCAGGGTGCCACGGGCCAGCTCGAGAACGTCGCCCGCGTCCGTGAGGTCCGCCGCGATATCGCCCGCGTGCGCACGCTCCAGCGTCAGAAGACGCTGGCCGCGGCCCAGGGCTGAGGAGGGACTTATGCCGAAGCGCGTATTGCAGGGCGTCGTCGTCAGCGACAAGGGCGAGAAGACCATCGTCGTGAAGGTGGAGCGCCGCTTCACCCACCCGGTGATGAAGAAGACCGTCCGCCGCTCGAAGAACTACCACGCCCACGACGAGGCGAACGCCGCCCATGTCGGGCAGACGGTGTTCATCGAGGAGTGCCGCCCCTACTCGAAGACCAAGACCTGGAAGCTGGTCGAGGACCAGGCCGAAGCGGTCGCCACCGCCGAAGCCTGAGTTCGTCTCGGACTCTTTCGGACTTTGCGAGAGGCGGACACCCCCGGGTGCCCGCCTCTCGCGCGTTTCGGGGTGCGCCGTCAGGCGGACATCGCCGCGCGGCGCGGCCGGTGCCCGGTGAACACCTCGTCCAGGGTCGTCAGGCTGGAGGCCGCGCCGATCGCGTGGCCCTGCTCGGCGAGCCAGGCCTCGGCGGTCGCCCGGCCGAGATCGCGCAGCGCGCAGAGCGTCGACCAGCGGGTGTCGTACTTGTCGACGGAGCCCGAGGCGAGCTCGGCCGGCGCCCGCAGCAGGTGGATGTTGATGTCGAGGATCGGCCGCAGGCGCGGGGAGGGGGAGGCTGCGAGCCGCACGGCGGATTGCAGGTCGGTCAGCGTCTTCAGCTCGCGCATCAGGCCGGCGTTGAAGCTGATGTCGCTCGCCCGCTTCACCACCTCCTCGGGCCGCTCGCCGACCGCGTCGGCCACGAAGGGCGTGAGTTGGACCACGATGAGGTCGGTCGCGCCGTGGCCCCCGAAGACCAGCGGGTCGAGGGCCGGGTTGGCGACGTAGCCCCCGTCCCAGTAGCGCCGCCCGTCGATCTCGACGGCCGAGAACAGCTCCGGCAGGCAGCAGGAGGCCATCAGCGCGTCCTCGTCGATCGCCTCGCCCGTGAAGAGTCGCGCCGCTCCCGTGAGCACGTCCGTGGCGGAGACGTAGAGCGGGATCGCGCGCGGCGCCGTCAGCGCCTCGAAATCCACGCTCGCCGCCACCGCCTCCCGCCACGCGCGCATCTCCCGGAAGGCCGGGGAGTAGGGGGCGATCTGGCCGCCGTAGAGCCGGGTGAAGGCGAGCGCCTGGTCCACCCAGGGCTCGACCCAGGCGTCCACCCACGGTTCGAGCCAGGGGCCCATCCAGGACGCGGCGCCGGGCGGAAGGCGTCCCGTCCAGTCCCAGGCCCGCAGGGGCGAGCGGTCGGCGGTCGCCCGCCAGAGGCGTTCCAGCGCCGTGCGCGCGCCGTCGTCGCTGCCGCTGGCGAGGCCGGAGACCAGGGCGGCCCCGTTGAGGGCGCCCGCGCTCGCCCCGCTCACCGCCGAGATCCAGATATGCTCCTCCAGGAGCCGGTCGATGACGCCCCAGCCGTAGGCGCCGTAGGCACCCCCGCCCTGGAGGCCGAGTGCGATCCGTGGCTTCATCCGATCTCCGATCCCGCGGGACAGGGCGCCGACGCGGAACACCTAGCCTCAAGCTCCGCTCAAACAGCCGGGACGAGGGGGCGTTCCCGTCGGAGGCCTGAGCGCGGCGCTGATCTGCAAGGATCTCGCCAATTCGGCTACCAGAGCGGTTTCTGGGCCGTGTGCCGGACAGTGATGATCGTGACCTGCGCGTCCGGTCCATCGACGCGATAGTAGATGACGTAGGGAAGCCGCGGCAGGACGAAGCGGCGGACCTCGGGATGAACTTCACGGCCCGCCGCCGGATGCTCGGCGAGAAGCGCGAACGCGTCGCGCATCGCCTGCTCGACACCGCGCGCGGCCTGGGGATCGCGAACGCGCAGATAGGTACCGATCTGCCGCAGCCGCAGCGCAGCGCGCCGGGAGAGACGAAGCGTCACCGCCCAAAGCTGCGGAAGGCGGCCTCGACCTCCTCGTCTCCGGCGATCTCGCCGCGCCGGATCTCGGCGAGCCCCTCCAGCACGTCCTGGAGGTGGTCCGGATCGATGCCTGGGGAAGCGCCGATACGCGCCATGCTGAGCATCGCGTCCGCGATGGTGTCCTGCTCGGCCGCCGTCATCCGGCGCACCGCGTGCACGGCCTTGTCCAGCAACTCGGTCATGACGGCTCGGGTCTCCGCGCGACGCTCTGCCTATGCGGGCATCCTATCACGGACACGGGCGTCTCACCGCACCTTCGTGACGGATAGCGGCGCGCCGCCCCGAGGTCCCCGTCACACCGTCACAGCTGAACGCCTTCACGCTTGAACTCTTGGGAGAACCGGTGTATCGGACCGGCCTTCGCGACAGTTTACGGGGTGCCAGCACCCCTCGTACGCGGTGACCGCGCCGGCCCCCGGGCCGATAGCGCGGTCTCTCTTATGAGCCGGGGACGCCAGGTCCCCATCAGGCGTCGTCCGCCGGGCAATACCGCCCGCGTGCGGAAACCCGCCTGAAACCAGGAAAGGTCACTCCCGTGATCCAGATGCAGACGAATCTGGACGTCGCCGACAACTCGGGTGCACGCCGCGTGATGTGCATCAAGGTGCTCGGCGGGTCGAAGCGCAAGTACGCGGGCGTCGGCGACGTGATCGTCGTCTCCGTCAAGGAGGCGATCCCGCGCGGTCGCGTCAAGAAGGGCGACGTCATGAAGGCGGTCGTCGTGCGCACGGCCAAGGACGTGAAGCGCGCCGACGGTTCGGTCATCCGCTTCGACAAGAACGCCGCCGTTCTGATCAACAATCAGAAGGAGCCGATCGGCACCCGCATCTTCGGGCCCGTGCCGCGGGAACTCCGCGCGCGCAACCACATGAAGATCATCTCGCTCGCTCCTGAGGTGCTGTGATGGCCGCCAAGATCAAGAAGGGCGACACGGTCGTCGTCCTCACCGGCCGCGACAAGGGTCGCTCCGGCGAGGTGATCCAGGTGCTGCCGAAGGACGACAAGGCCTTCGTGCGCGGCATCAACCTGGTGAAGAAGCACCAGAAGCAGACGCAGAACCAGGAAGGCGGGATCATCTCCAAGGAGGCCGCCATCCAGCTCTCCAACCTCGCGGTCGCCGACGCCAACGGCAAGCCGACCCGCGTGGGTTTCCGCATCCTCGAGGACGGCCGCAAGGTCCGGTTCGCCAAGAGCACGGGGGATCAGATCGATGGCTGAGGCCGACAAGAACGCTTACACCCCCCGTCTGCGCAAGCACTACGACGAGGTGGTCCGCCAGAAGCTCATCGAGCAGTTCGGCTACAAGAACCCCATGCAGGTGCCGGTCATCGAGAAGATCGTCATCAACATGGGCGTCGGCGAGTCGACCGCCGACTCCAAGAAGGCCACGGTCGCGGCGGGCGACCTCGCCCTCATCGCCGGCCAGAAGCCGGTGATCACCCGGGCCCGCAAGGCCATCGCGACCTTCAAGGTCCGCGAGGGCATGCCGATCGGCTGCAAGGTGACCCTGCGCAAGCAGCGCATGTACGAGTTCATGGACCGCCTGATCACCATCGCGCTGCCGCGCGTGCGTGACTTCCGCGGCCTGAACCCGCGCTCGTTCGACGGGCGCGGCAACTACGCCCTGGGTCTCAAGGAGCACCTCGTGTTCCCGGAGATCTCCTACGACAAGGCGGAGCAGATGTGGGGCATGGACATCGTCGTGGCGACCTCCGCCAAGACCGATGAAGAGGCCAAGGCCCTGCTCGCCGCCTTCAAGTTCCCGTTCCGGCAGTGAAGCCCCGGGCTTCAGACGCGGACACCGGAGAGAACAGACATGGCTAAGAAGAGCTCAGTCGAGAAGAACAACCGCCGCAAGGCCCTGGTCGCGCGCTTCGCCGAGAAGCGCAAAGGCCTCCTTGCCATCGCCAACAACGAGAGCCTCGAGATGGAGGAGCGCTTCGAGGCGCGCCTCAAGCTCGCGGAGCTGCCGCGCAACTCGTCGGCCGTTCGCATCCGCAACCGCTGCGAGATGACCGGCCGCCCGCGCGCCGTCTACCGCAAGATGGGCATCTCGCGCGTGGCGCTGCGCGAGCTCGGCAACCGGGGCCTGATCCCGGGCCTCGTCAAGTCGAGCTGGTAAGGAGGCATACCCATGGTCAACGATCCCGTGGGCGATATGCTCACCCGCATCCGCAACGGCCAGCAGCGCCGTCGCAACGTCGTGCAGACCCCCGGCTCGCGCCTGCGCGCCTCGGTGCTCGACGTCCTGAAGGCCGAGGGCTACATCCGCGACTACGCGGTGTCGGACCTCGGCAACGGCCGCACCGAGTTCGCGATCGAGCTGAAGTACTACGACGGCAAGCCCGTCATCCGCTCGATCCAGCGCGTGTCGAAGCCGGGCCGCCGGGTCTACTCGTCGGTCGGCGAGCTGCCGCGCGTGGCCGACGGCCTCGGCGTCACTATCGTGTCCACCCCGCAGGGCGTCATGGCCGACCACGTTGCGCGCGAGCGCAACGTCGGCGGCGAAGTGCTCTGCCAGGTGTTCTGATCCGGCGAGAGAGGAGAGGCAGATGTCTCGTGTAGGCAAGAAGCCCGTCCCCGTCCCGTCGGGCGTGACGGCGACGGTCGACGGTCAGACCGTGAAGATGAAGGGTTCGAAGGGCGAGCTGCAGTTCGTCGTTCCGGCCCTGGTGGACGTGGCCTTCGAGGACGGCGCGGTCTCCGTGCAGCCCAAGAACCAGTCCAAGGAGGCCCGCTCGCTCTGGGGCACCTCGCGCGCCCAGGTGGCGAACCTCGTCGAGGGCGTCTCGAAGGGCTTCGAGAAGAAGCTGGAGATCACCGGCGTGGGCTACCGCGCCGCGATGGCCGGCAAGGCGCTCAAGCTGTCGCTCGGCTACAGCCACGACATCGAGTACGAGATCCCGGCCGGCATCACCATCGTGACGCCCAAGCCCACGGAGATCGTGATCTCGGGCATCGACCGGCAGCGCGTCGGCCAGGTGGCCGCCGAGATCCGCGACTACCGCGGCCCCGAGCCCTACAAGGGCAAGGGCGTCAAGTACGCGGGCGAGTTCATCTTCCGCAAGGAAGGCAAGAAGAAGTAAGGAGGGCTTAAGATGTCGAACAAGCTTATCGCCCTCCAGCGGCGCAAGATCCGCGTCCGGAAGGCCCTGCGGGCCGCCGCCAACGGCCGTCCGCGGCTCTCGGTGTTCCGCTCGTCGAAGCAGATCTACGTCCAGGTCATCGACGATGCCCAGGGCAAGACGCTCGCCGCCGCCTCGTCGATCGACAAGGCGATCCGGGCGGACCTGAAGACCGGCGCCGACGTCGCCGCCGCCACCGCCGTGGGCAAGCTCGTCGCCGAGCGCGCCAAGGCGGCCGGCGTCACCAAGGTGATCTTCGACCGCTCGGGCTACATCTACCACGGCCGCGTCAAGGCCCTGGCGGATGCCGCCCGCGAGGGCGGCCTGGAGTTCTGAGGGCGCTCCGCGCCTCACGAGCCCCCGGACCAACGTCCGGGGGCTCGTGAGCGCGACCGCGCGCCGCCGCGCAGGCCAGTGTACGCAGCCTGCGTAAACTTGGCTTCGTGCGGCGGACGTTCCATCGCAGATGGAACACCAAGAATGAGATTCGGCGGAGGGGAGCGGTTCGGCTGCTCCTCGAACATCATCTTCAAGCGAGCGGGCCCGCCGCCCGCGCCAGTGCGATAGACGGGTATCAGAATGGCACGTGAACGTGAGGGCGGTGGCCGCGGCCGCCGCGAGGATCGCGAGGAGCGCGACAGCGAGTTCGTGGACAAGCTCGTCCACATCAACCGCGTCGCCAAGGTGGTGAAGGGCGGCCGTCGCTTCGGCTTCGCGGCCCTCGTCGTCGTCGGCGACCAGAAGGGCCGGGTCGGCTTCGGCCACGGCAAGGCGCGCGAGGTGCCCGAGGCCATCCGCAAGGCGACGGAAGCCGCCAAGCGCGGCCTGATCCGGGTGTCGCTCCGCGAGGGCCGGACCCTGCACCACGACGTCAACGGCCGTCACGGCGCCGGCAAGGTGATCCTCCGCGCGGCCCCGCAGGGCACCGGCATCATCGCGGGCGGCCCGATGCGCGCCGTCTTCGAGACGCTCGGCATGCAGGACGTGGTGGCCAAGAGCCTCGGCTCCTCGAACCCCTACAACCTCGTGCGCGCCACCTTCGAGGCGCTCAAGAACGAGGACAGCCCGCGCTCCGTCGCGGCCCGCCGCGGTCTCAAGGTGTCGGCCCTCCAGAGCCGCCGCCGCGACGCCGATCCGAACGATCAGTCCGAAGCGGCTGTGGCGTAAGGGGAGGTTGGCATGGCTGACAAGACCATCCGCGTCGAGCAGATCGGCTCGCCGATCCGCCGCGAGGCCTCCCAGCGCGCGACGCTGGTCGGCCTGAAGCTCAACAAGATGCATCGGGTCGCCGAGCTGGAGGACACTCCGGCCGTGCGCGGCATGATCCGCAAGGTCGCGCACCTCGTGCGCGTCCTCGACGGCGCTGCGTGAGGAGGGCGCCATCATGAAGCTCAACGAGATCCGCGACAACGAAGGCGCGACCAAGAACCGGATGCGCGTCGGCCGGGGCATCGGCTCCGGCAAGGGCAAGACCGCGGGACGCGGCGTGAAGGGCCAGAAGGCCCGCACCGGCGTGTCCATCAAGGGCTTCGAGGGCGGCCAGATGCCGCTGCATCGTCGCCTGCCGAAGCGCGGCTTCAACAACATCCACGCCCACGACCTGAACGAGGTGAACCTCGGCCGGGTGCAGGAGGCGGTGGATGCGGGCCGTCTGGACGCCTCGGCGCCCGTCACCGTCGAGGCGCTGGTCGCCGCCGGCATCCTCTCCCGTCCCCGCGACGGCGTGAAGCTGCTCGGTGTCGGCGAGCTGACCGCGAAGCTCAGCTTCGAGGTCACCCGCGCGTCGAAGTCGGCGGTCGAGGCGGTCGAGAAGGCCGGCGGCAGCGTCACCGTCGCCTACGCGGCGGGCGTCGCCCACCGCGGCACGGCCTCCGCCGAGGCCTGAAGCCCTCCCGCGGATCCGGCGCGACGCGTTGCGCCGGGCCCGGGAAGCGCTTAAGTCCAAGCCACCGAGCGGCGGCCCGTGCGACCTCGCACCGGCCGCCGTTCTTCGTTTCACCCGGACCACCCGTCCGGCGACAGGTCCCAGGATAGACCGTCATGGCCTCAGCCGCCGAGCAGCTTGCCGCCAACCTCAATTTCGGGGCGATCGCGAAGGCCGATGAGCTGAAGAAGCGCATCTGGTTCACGCTCGGCGCCCTCGTGGTGTTCCGGCTGGGCACCTACATCCCGATCCCCGGCATCGACCCGGAACAGTTCGCCAGGAACTTCCAGCAGCAGGCCGGCGGCGTGCTCGGCCTGTTCAACATGTTCTCGGGCGGCGCCGTCGAGCGCATGGCGATCTTCGCGCTCAACATCATGCCGTACATCTCGGCCTCCATCATCATCCAGCTCCTCACCTCGGTGATCCCGAGCCTGGAGACGCTGAAGAAGGAGGGCGAGTCGGGCCGCAAGGTCATCAACCAGTACACCCGCTACCTCACGGTGGTGCTGGCGCTGGTCCAGTCCTGGGGCATCGCGGTCGGCCTGCAATCCTCCTCCGCGGCGATCGATCCCGGGCCGTTCTTCCTCGCCTCGACCGTGATCACGCTGACCGGCGGCACGCTGTTCCTGATGTGGATCGGCGAGCAGATCACCTCGCGCGGCATCGGCAACGGCTCGTCCTTGATCATCTTCGCCGGTATCGTGGCCCACCTGCCGGTGGCGATCGCGGGCGCTCTCGAACTCAGCCGCACCGGCGCCATGTCGCCCGCCACGCTGCTCGGCTCGGCGGTCGGCGCCGTCGCACTGATCTACTTCATCGTGTTCATGGAGCGCGCCCAGCGCCGCGTCCTGATCAACTACCCGAAGCGCCAGGTCGGCAACCGCATGTACGAGGGCCAGACCTCGTTCCTGCCGCTCAAGCTCAACACCTCGGGCGTGATCCCGCCGATCTTCGCGTCCTCGCTGCTGCTGCTGCCCGCGACCGTCGCGAGCTTCTCGGCGAACCAGGGCTCGTCCGGCTTCCTCGGCACGCTGACCACGCTGCTCGGCCACGGCCAGCCGGTCTACATGCTGCTCTACGCGGCGCTGATCATCTTCTTCACGTTCTTCTACACGGCGGTGGTCTTCAACCCGCAGGAGACGGCCGACAACCTGAAGAAGCATGGCGGCTTCATCCCGGGCATCCGTCCGGGCGAGCGCACCGCGGCCTTCATCGACAAGGTGCTCACCCGCATCACGGTGATCGGCGCGCTCTACCTGACCTTCGTCTGCCTCGCGCCCGAGATCCTGGCGATGGCGCTCTCCTCGCAGAGCCTCGCCTTCGGCGGCACCTCGCTCCTCATCGTGGTCTCGGTGACGATGGACACGGTGGCCCAGATCCACGGGCACCTGATGGCGCACCAGTACGAGGGGCTGGTGAAGAAGGCCAAGCTGCGCGGCGCCTCGACCACGCAGCGCCGGCGCTGAGACGCGGAACAGGACGGGGAGAATGCACGCTCCCCGTCTTTGGTCCGGCTGCCCACCGCGGTAGAACCCGGCTACAAACCCACCACCCAAGGCGATGCCGGGGAGGCTTCGCCATCGCCCCGGAAGCCGCTGCCAGAGCGGACAAGGACGAGGACACACGGCCATGCGCATCATTCTGCTCGGACCGCCCGGCGCGGGGAAGGGCACCCAGTCCGAGCGGATCGTGGCACGTTTCGGCATCCCCCAGCTCTCGACCGGCGACATGCTGCGCGCCGCGGTGGCCGCCGGCACGCCGGTGGGCCTCGAGGCGAAGGCCGTGATGGAATCGGGCGGCCTCGTCTCCGATCAGATCGTCGTCGGCATCGTGGCCGACCGGATCGAGGAGGCGGACGCGCGGCGCGGCTTCATCCTCGACGGCTTCCCGCGCACCGTCGAGCAGGCCAAGGCCCTCGACGCCATGCTGGAGCAGAAGGGCATCGCGCTCTCGACCGTGGTCGAGCTGAAGGTGGACGAGGACGCGCTGGTCGGCCGCATCGCCACGCGGGCTGCCGAGACCGCCGCCAAGGGCCTGCCGGTGCGCAAGGACGACACGCCCGAGGTGTTCAAATCCCGCCTGGAAGCCTACCGGGCCCAGACGGCGCCGCTCTCCGACTACTACGCCCAGGCCGGCAAGCTGGAGACGATCGACGGCATGCAGCCGATCGACACGGTCACGGCCGCGCTGATGACGATCCTCGAGCCCCACGCCGAGACGGCGGGCGCCTGATCGCGTTTCCGTCCACAACCGCTGTTGACAGGAGGACCGGCCCGCGCTAGCAGGCCGGTCTTCGTCCATTCGAAACGTGGCTCGAGGTGCCCTGATCGGGCGGCCGCGGGCCGTGTCGTCGTTCGACGGGCGCGCAGGGGCCGGACTCCACCGGACGCGCGGCAATCAGAAAGACCGGACCGCACGGTTCGGCGATGGAGTGTATCTTGGCCCGTATCGCAGGCGTCAACATCCCGACCGGCAAGCGCGTCGTCATCGCGCTGCAGTACATCCACGGCATCGGCCCCAAGAAGGCCGAGGAGATCACCGGCAAGGTCGGCATCCCGGCGGAGCGCCGCGTGAACCAGCTCACCGACGCCGAGGTGCTCCAGATCCGCGAGACGATCGACCGCGACTACATCGTCGAGGGCGACCTGCGCCGCGAAGTCTCGATGAACATCAAGCGCCTGATGGACCTGGCCTGCTACCGCGGCCTCCGTCACCGCAAGCAGCTGCCCGTCCGCGGCCAGCGCACCCACACCAACGCCCGCACCCGCAAGGGCAAGGCGAAGCCGATCGCCGGCAAGAAGAAGTAAGGTTTTCGGACTTGGGAGGCCGTGCTGCGCTCGGCCTCCTCTCCGTCGTACGGGTGTCCCTCTGCGGCCCCGGACAGGCGCCGCGGTTCTCAAGAGGCGCGCCGCCGACATCCCAAAAGAATCCCGAGCGCCTGGCATTACGGGCGTGCCTGAAGGACAGACGAGCAGATTATGGCCAAGGAACCGCAACGCGTCCGCCGCCGCGAGCGCAAGAACATCGTCTCGGGCGTCGCGCACGTGAACGCCTCGTTCAACAACACGATGGTGACCATCACCGACGCGCAGGGCAACACGATCTCGTGGTCCTCGTCGGGCGCGATGGGCTTCAAGGGCTCGCGCAAGTCGACGCCGTACGCCGCGCAGGTCGCCGCCGAGGACGCCGCCCGCAAGGCCGCCGAGCACGGCATGCGCACCCTCGAGGTTGAGGTCTCGGGCCCCGGTTCGGGCCGCGAGTCGGCGCTGCGCGCCCTTCAGGCCGCGGGCTTCACCGTCACCTCGATCCGCGACGTGACCTCGATCCCGCATAACGGCTGCCGTCCGCGCAAGCGCCGTCGCGTCTGATCGGGCGACCGACACGGCCCCGTCGCGGGGCCGTGCCACAGGGCGGGGTCGTCTCGACGGCGCCGCCCACGAGTGCATGCGAACGGGGAGATCTGCGTGACGGACAGCTCGAAGGCACTTCCAGGCGCCCTGCGTTGGCCGGTCGGCGACCTCACGGTCACGGTCCTCAACGACGGGTACCTGCAGGGCTCCCTCGATCTGGTCGCGGGCATCTCCAAGGAAGAGGCCGGCAGCCTCCAGGCCGCCGGCTTTCGCGCCCAGGACCCGCGCATCACGCTCAACGCCTTCCTGATCACGGGCCCGGGTCGCAAGCCCGTCCTGATCGACGCCGGCATGGGCAGCCTCGGCGGTCCCACGCTCGGCCATGTGCCCGCAGCGCTGGCGTTCGCGGGGGTCCGGCCGGAGGAGATCGGTACGGTGCTGGTCTCGCACCTGCATCCCGACCATGTCGGCGGGCTGATCGACGAGCGGGGGCAGGGGCGCTACCCGAACGCCGAGATCGTGCTGCACACCGACGAGGCGGCGCACTGGCTCGGCGAGGACGCGCTGGCCCGCGCGCCGGAGGGTGCCAAGTCCTATTTCGAGAACGCCCGGAACGCGGTGGCGCCCTACGGCGGCCGCCTGCGCTACCACCGGGGCGGCGAGGTTCTGCCCGGCATCGAGGCCGTGCACCTGCCCGGCCACACGCCGGGGCACACGGGCTTCCGGATCGTTTCCGGGGACAAGAGCCTGTTCAGCTGGACCGACGTGGTGCATCTGCCCGCGATCCAGCTCAAGCAGCCGGAGGCCGGCATGGTCTTCGACGTCGATGTCGAGCAGGCGCGCGAGACCCGCAAGCGCGTGCTCGACATGGTGGCGAACGACCGGAGCTTCATCGCCGGCAACCACCTCGAATTCCCGGCGCTCGGCTACGTGGCGCGGGACGGGGCGGCCTACAGCTTCGTGCCGGAGCTCTGGGTCGCCGCACAATAGGTTTCATTCAGGGACCGGTTCCGCGGGCGGGGGCAGCCAGGCGGGCCGGCCGAAACGCGAGACGCCTCCGGGCGGCACGCGTGAGAGGCGAGAGGTAGGACCGTGGTCATTCAGAAGAACTGGCAAGAGCTGATCAAGCCGAACAAGCTGCAGGTGACGACCGGCGACGACCCGAAGCGCGTCGCCACCGTCGTGGCCGAGCCGCTGGAGCGCGGCTTCGGCACCACCCTCGGCAACTCGCTCCGCCGCGTGCTGCTCTCCTCGCTGCAGGGCGCGGCCGTCACCGCCGTGCAGATCGACGGCGTGCTGCACGAGTTCTCCTCGATCCCGGGCGTGCGCGAGGACGTCACCGACATCGTCCTGAACATCAAGACGATCGCGATCCGCTCGCAGTCGGACACCCCGAAGCGCATGACCCTGCGCAAGACGGGCCCGGGCCTCGTCACGGCCGGCGACATCGCGGTCACCGGCGACGTGCAGGTGCTGAACCCCGACCTCGTGATCTGCACGCTGGACGACGGCGCCGAGATCCGCATGGAGTTCACGGTCGCCACCGGCAAGGGCTACGTCCCGGCCGAGCGCAACCGCCCCGAGGACGCGCCGATCGGCCTGATCCCGGTCGACTCGCTGTTCTCCCCCGTCACCAAGGTCTCCTACCGCGTCGAGAACACCCGCGAGGGCCAGGATCTCGACAAGGACAAGCTGACCATGACGGTCGAGACCAACGGCGCGGTCTCGCCGGAGGACGCGCTGGCCTACGCCGCGCGCATCATCCAGGACCAGCTGCAGGTCTTCGTGAACTTCGAGGATCCGCGCAAGGAAGAGGCCGCCCCGCTCGCGCCGCAGCTGCCCTTCAACCCGGCCCTGCTCAAGAAGGTGGACGAGCTGGAGCTCTCGGTCCGCTCGGCGAACTGCCTCAAGAACGACAACATCGTCTATATCGGCGACCTCATCCAGAAGTCCGAGGGCGAGATGCTGCGCACGCCGAACTTCGGCCGCAAGTCGCTCAACGAGATCAAGGAAGTGCTCGCCGGCATGGGCCTGCACCTCGGCATGGACATCCCCGGCTGGCCGCCGGAGAACATCGAGGACCTCGCCAAGCGCTTCGAGGAGCATTACTGAGGCGAAGCCGCCCCGGACTTGACCGGGGCGCTGCATCGCGGCGCCGTCGCGCTCGACCTCCCGCCCCAGCGCAGCCGGGGCGGGCAGTCCCGAAAGAATCCCGCCGCGGGGTCAAGCGGAGAACGAAGACGCCTCTTGAGGAGGCACCGGCCGTTCCTTGGCACGGCGGCCGGCAGCATACGGAAAGGCCAGCACCATGCGTCACGGTTACCGCGGTCGCCGCTTCAACCGCACGGCCGAGCATCGCAAGGCGATGTTCGCCAACATGTCCGCCGCGCTGATCAAGCACGAGCAGATCATCACCACCCTGCCGAAGGCGAAGGACCTGCGCCCGGTCGTCGAGAAGCTGATCTCGCTCGGCCGCACCGACAGCGTCCACACCCGCCGCCTGGCGATGGCGCAGCTGCGCGACGCCGACATGGTCAAGAAGCTCTTCACGGTGCTGGGCCCGCGCTACCAGGGTCGCCCGGGCGGCTACTGCCGCATCATGAAGGCGGGCTTCCGCCACGGCGACAACGCCCCGATGGCCGTGATCGAGTTCGTCGATCGCGACGTCGATGCCCGCGGCAAGGATTCGGGCCCGAGCCAGCAGGTTGCCGACGCGGCCTGAGCCGGTCCGGCACCAACGGTCTCTCGCGGAAGGCGGTCCCTCGGGGCCGCCTTCTTCATTTCGGGCGCGGGCCGGTGCAGGATGGTCGGGGACCACGTCCCGGGAGGCGCCCATGCCGACAGCTCTGCCGCGCGACGCGGAACGGCCGCTGGCTCTGGCTGTGCGGCACATCAATGCCTCGGTCCCGGATCCGATCGATACCGAGACCCTGCTGTCGGCGCTGGGCGCTCCCGACAAGGCGGGCGCGGAGCATCTCTACGCCTTCTTCGACGAGGTGGAGGTCGAGACGATCAGCGACCTCGCCCGCAGCGGCGCTGTCACCTACGGGGCCCTCGCGAGGGGGGCCCGTCGCTGCCTCCCGCCGGATCACCCCACGCGGCTCTGGCTCGATGAGCGCGCCTGACCCGCAGTGGCGCCGGCTGCTCGATCTCGCGCTGCCGGCGCTCGACCACGTCTTCGGCCCCGGGACCGACGAGACGCGGCCCGCGCCCTGGACCCTCGGCCGCGGTACGGCGCTCGCACTCTGGATCGACCACCGGATCAGCTACGACGTGGACCTGTTCGTGCCGGGCGTGCCCCTGAAGCGCTTCACGCCGCAGCAGAACCCGGCTGCGGCGCGCATCTCCGGCACCTACCAGTGGCCAGGCCATTACCTGAAGTACGAGCGGCCAGAGGGCGAGATCGACTTCCTGTCGGTCGTCCTCCAGACGGAGCCGGGCTACGCCTGGATGGATCACGGGGCGGGCCGCATTCCGGTGGAGACGCCCGAAGAGATCCTGGTGAAGAAGATCCGCTTCCGCTCGGCCCGCTTCACGGCCCGCGACGTGTTCGATCTGGCCGCCGCGGCGCGGGCGCGGCCCGCTCTCGCGGAGGTGATGGCGCGCGAGGTTCCCGACGCGCTGGAGCGCACGCTCGAATCGCTGGAGCACCAGGCCCGCCGGAACAGCGACACGCTCGCCCACAGCATCATCCCGACCGCGCACGCCGCCGATCTGATCGCCGAGGCCTTCCCGGTCGGTCGCCGCGTGCTGAGGGACGCGATCGATCTGGCGGAGCGCGGCTGAGCAGCGCCCGCCCGAGCCTCAATCCAGCAGCGCCGACACCCGCCGCGCCAGCTCCGCCGACTGGAAGGGCTTGGCCAGGACCGGCAGGTCCTCGGGGATCTCGACGGCCTCGGCGTGGCCGGTGAGGATCAGGAGCGGCAGGTCCGGCCAGCGCGTACGCACGAGGTTCGCCAGATCGACGCCGCTCATGCCCGGCATGGCGAGATCGGCCACCACGAGGTCGAAGGTCTCGCGCTCCAGGATCCCGACCGCCGCCGCGCCGCTCTCGGCCTCGACCTCGCGGTAGCCGAAGCGGCGGATGAAGGAGGCGGTGACGTGGCGTACCTCCGGGTCGTCGTCGACCACGAGGACGCGTGCGGGGCGGCTCGCCACCGGCACGTCGGCTTCCTCCACCGTCGCGGCCCGGGGCGCGGCCTCGGCGCAGGCCAGGGCGAGTTCCACGCGCGTGCCGCGCCCGACCGTGCTCTCGATGCTGAAGCGGCCCTTCGATTGCTGCGCGAGGCCGAACACCATGGCGAGGCCGAGCCCCGTGCCCTGGCCGACCGCCTTGGTGGTGAAGAAGGGCTCGCAGACCCGCTTCAGGATCTCGGGGGGAATGCCGCTGCCCTCGTCCGTCACGCTCACCCGCACGTAGGGGCCGGGGGCGAGATCGGGGTCGTCGGCGATGTGCAGGCGGTCCGTGGCGATCACGATGGCGCCGCCGTCGGGCATCGCGTCACGGGCGTTGATGCAGAGGTTGAGCACCGCGAGTTCGAGCTGGTCGGGATCGACCTGCGCGGGCGGCAGGTCCGGGGCGAGGTCGGTCCGCACGCTGACCAGCCCGCCGAGGCTGCGCCCGAACAGGTCGCTCATGCCGGCGATCAGCGCGTTCACGTCGGTGGCGCGGGCGTGCAGGTCGTGGGTGCGGCTGAAGCTGAGGAGGCGCTTGGTCAGCGAGGCGCCGCGCTCGGCCGCGCCCCGGGCGTTCTCGATCAGGCGCTGGACGCGGGGCTGGCCCTCCACCTTCGGCACGGCGAGTTCCAGGCTGCCGAGGATGGCGGTCAGCAGGTTGTTGAAATCGTGCGCGATGCCGCCGGCGAGCGTGCCGAGCGCCTGCATCTTGTCGGACTGGCGCAGGCGCGCCTCCAGGCTCTTCTGCTCGGTGACGTCGCGCTCGATCGTGGCGAGGTGGGCGACCGCGCCCGCCGCGTCGCGGATCGGCACGCGCACCACCTGCGTCCAGCGCTCGACCCCGGGCGGCCCCTCCGAGACGAGGGCGTTGCCGACCTCGCCGGAGCGGATCGCGGCCGCGTCCGCGGCCGCGCTCTCGGGCGCGACGGGCGCGAGGTCCGCCTCGCGCTGTCCCAGGCTGTCGGCGACGGAGCGTCCGAGCAGCGCCGCCTTGCGGGCGTTGAGGCGCACGAAGCGGCCGCCTGCGTCCTTGAAGGAGATCGCCTCCTCGGCGTGGTCGAGGAGGCCGCGCAGCAGGGCGCGCTCGGTGGCGAGCTCCCGCCCGAGGCTGTGGCGCTCGAAGGCGGTGCGGACCGTGCCGCGCAGGAGCCCCGCGTCCCAGGGCTTGGTGACGTAGCCGATGATGCCGCCGCGGTTGAGCGCGGCGATCACGGCCGTGATGTCGGCGTACCCGGTGAGGAGGATCGCCTGGGCGTCGTGGAAGGTGCGGGCCTCGGCCAGCAGCGCGTCGCCGGTCATGCCCGGCATGCGCTGGTCCGAGATCACGACGGCGATGTCCGGCTCGGCCCGCAGGATCTCCAGCGCCTCGGCAGGCTTGGGGCTGGTGAGGACCCGGTAATCGTCCTCGAAGAGGTCCTCGAGGGCGATCAGGATGTCCGGCTCGTCATCGACGGCCAGGATCGTGCCGCGGCTCGCCGCCAAACCCACCCCGTTCTCTCGCAAACCGTCCTGGATACCGTGCGTCATGCGTCCACAGCCTGCCGCGGGATCCCGATCACGAAGCAGGCACCACCCCCGGGGGCCGTCTCCACGCTGAGGACGCCGCTATGCGCCTGAACGACGCTGTAGGCAATCGCGAGGCCGAGTCCGGTGCCGGACCCGACGGGCTTCGTGGTGAAGAAGGGCTCGAAGATCTTCTCGCGCAAGCCCTCCGGGATGCCGGGGCCGGTGTCGCTGATGCGGATCTCGTCGGTCTCCTCGCTCGACCGGGTGGCGATCCGGATGGTGCCGCCCTCCGGCATCGCGTCGGCGGCGTTGGAGAGGATGTTCATCACCACTTGGTTGAGCAGCGCCGGGGTGCAGCGGATCTCGGCCCGCCCGGCGAAGTCGCGCTCCACGCCGATGCCGGTCCCGAGCTTGTGCTGGATCAGCGCCAGCACGGTCTCGATCGCCTCCGGCACGTTGACGAGCGCCCGCTCGCCCTCGTCGAGGCGCGAGAACTTGCGCAGGTTGAGGACGAGATCCTGGATCCGGGTCAGGCCCATCCGCATGGCGCCGACCCGGTCGCGAGCCTTGGCGAGGCCCCGCGCGCCGCGCTCGTCGGCGGGCGCGGGCAGCTCGCCGAGCAGGCGCTCGACCGTGCCCTGGTGGGCCAGGATGAAGGCCAGCGGGTTGTTGATCTCGTGGGCGATGCCCGCGACCAGCTCGCCGAGCGAGGCCATCTTGGCGGCCTGGACGAGCTTGGCCTGCGCCTCGGTCAGCCGGCGGTTGGCCGTGGCGAGGTCGGTGTTGGCCTGTTCCAGCGCGTCGGCGAGGCTGGCGCGGGCTTCCGCCGCCTCGGCCTCGGCGCGGGCGCGCTCCACGGCGCGCTCGCGGGCCCCGAAGGCGCCGGCGATGCGGCGGTCGTCCTCCTCCAGCAGGCGGCGGCGCACGAGGCCGCGCACCCGGAGCGCCAGCACCTCCGCGTCGGATTTCGCCACCACGTCGTCGGCGCCGGCCGCGTAGGCGCGGACGAGAAAATCCTTGGCCGGCGTCGAGCCCGAGATGCCGACGAGGTGGAAGCCCGCCCCGTCCGCCCGGGTGGTGCGGCGCGCATCGACCGCCCGGCACAGCTCCAGCCCGTCATAGGACGGGCTCAGCAGGTCGAGGGTGACGCAGTCGAAGGGCTCGCCCTCCTGGTCGAGGGCGGCGAGCGCGTCCGCCGGCCCGTCCGCCGTGGTCACGGCGTGGCCCTCCTGGCCGAGCAGGCCGGCGAGGAAGGTGCGGTAGGTCGCGCTCCCGTCGATGACGAGGACGCGCCCGCGGCGGAACCCGGCGGCGCCCGGCGCCTCGCCGGCCACGGCCTCCCCGGTCGCGGACTTGCCGGTCACGGACTTGGCGCTCGCGGACTTGCCGCGCTCGCGCAGCAGCGCGCGGATGCGCAGCACCAGGAGGTCGCGGTCGTCGGACTTGGCGACGTAGGCGTCGGCGCCGCTCTCCAGGCCCTGGCGCTCGCCCTCGCGGGCGCCGGTCAGCATCAGCAGCGGCAGGGCCCGGGTGCGCAGCGACAGGCGCATCTGCCGGGTCAGCTCGTCGCCGTTCATGCCGGGCAGGTGGTAGTCGGCCACCACGAGGTCGGGCAGCTCGCGGTTGAGATGGTCGAGGGCCGCCTCCGCCGTCGCCGCCCGCGCGACCGCAAAGCCGTTCTGTTCGAGAAGGAGGCGCAGCTCCAGCGCCTGCGTCTCCGAATCCTCCACCAGGAGGATGTGGGGAGCGGGGCCCGGCTCGGGGGCCGCCTCGGGCGAAGCACTCACGGGGACGCTCACGGGGCGGCCTCGGGATCGACGAGGCGCAGGATCTGGCCCGCGACCCGGTCGAGGGGCAGCACGCTGCGGGCTGCGCCGAGCCGCACCGCGGCCGCCGGCATGCCGTAGACGACCGCGGTGCTCTCGTGCTCGGCGATGGTCTGGGCGCCGGCCGCCTGCATGTCGAGGAGGCCGAGCGCCCCGTCCTCGCCCATGCCGGTGAGCAGCACGCCGATGCCGGAGGCGCCGCATTGCCGGGCCATCGCGCGAAACAGCACGGTCGCGGCCGGGCGCTGGCCCGAGACCGGGGCGGTATCGAGGATGCGAAGGCTCCGGTTGGGGCCGAGTTCGAGGTGGCGGTCGCCGGGCGCCACGTAGACCCGGCCCGCCCTGGCCTGCTCGCCGTCGCGGGCGATGCCGACCGCCATCGGCACCACGCCGTCGAGCCAGCTCGCGAAGCCCTCCATGAAGGCCGCGCCCATGTGCTGGACGAGGAGGACGGGGAGGGGGAAGTCGGCGGGGAGCGCGCCGAGCACCCGGGCGAGCGCCGGGGGCCCGCCGGTCGAGGCCGCGATACCGAGCACCGTCGGCGCCTGCAGGCCGGCCGTCGCGGCGCTTGGGCGCGCGGCCGGCCCGCGCCCGGCCCACTCGGTCCCGATCGGCCGGCGCCGGATCACCGGAACCTGGGCCATGATCCGGAGCTGCGTGCAGATCTCGCCCGCGACGCCCTCGTAGCCCGCGTTCGTGGTCGCCACCGGCTTCTCGACGACCGAGAGGGCGCCGGCGCGCAGCGCGTTCATCGAGATGCGCAGCGAGGAATCCTCGACCGCGTCGGCCACCACGACGATCGGCGTCGGGTGCTCGGTCATGATGCGCCGGGTGGTCTCCAGCCCGTCGATGCCGGGGAGCCGGATGTCCATCGAGATCACGTCGGGGCGCACGACGTCGATCATCGTCAGCGCCTCCTCGCCGGAGGAGACGGCGGCGACGATCTCCAGGCGCGGGTCGCGGGAGACGATGTGGCGCAGGAGCTCGCGCACCACGAGGCTGTCCTCGACCAGCATCACCCGCACGCGCCCGCCCTGCGGCGCCCCGGCGGCCCCGCTCACAGCAGGCGCCCGATCGTGTCGAGGAGCCCGCGCTGGTCGAACGCCTGCTTGGTCAGGTAGGCGTCGGCGCCGAGTTCGAGGCCGCGGGCGACGTCCTCGGGGTCGCCGCGCGAGGTCATCAGCACGGCCGGCAGGCGGCGGAAGCGCTCGTCCGCCCTGAGCGCCCGCAGCAGGCCGAACCCGTCGAGGCGGGGCATCTCCACGTCGGCGAGGACGAGATCGACCGGCTCGATCTCGGCGCGCAGCCGGTCGAGGGCGTCCTGTCCGTCCACGCAGACGACCACACGGTAGCCGGCCGCTTCCAAGATGCCTTTCTCCAGGGTGCGGGTGGTGATGGAATCATCGACGACGAGAATCGTCGCGCGCACCATCGAACGTCGCGATTCCGGCCCGGTTCCGACGGCCGCGCTGTCCCCTTCGGTCGCGGATCCGCCATCCCGCCCGGCGGGGGCGCCGTCCGCGCGGGCGGCCAGCCCCTCCGGGTCCAGCACCAGCACCGGCACGTCGCCGGGCAGGATCGCGGTGCCGGCGACGAGGTCGGGGTCGGCGCCCACCGGCGGCACCGGCAGGACGAGGAGCGTGCGCACGTCGTGCAGCCGCTCGACCGCGAGGGCGAGGCGGGCGCCGCCCGCCCGCAGCAGCACCGCGGTGAGGGTCTGGGCGGGCGCGGCTGCCGGCAGGCCGAGCAGGTCGGAGAGCACCGCCACCGGCAGGCTCGCCTCCGCCTCGCCCTCCGCGTCCGCCACGCGCAGCACGGGGCGCCCCATGGCGTGGGGCAGGCCGGCGCGCTCGACCCGCAGCAGGCGCGCCACGCCCGCGCCCGGCAGGGCGTAGGTGGCGCCCGCCGCCTCGACGAGGAGCAGGCTGCGCCGGGAGGCGGCGAGCGGCAGGCTCAGCACGAGCTGGCTGCCGTGCGGGGCGCGGGGCGCGAGGCGCACGCCGCCCTGGAGGGCACGGGCGGCATCCGCCACGACCGAGAGGCCGAAGCCGCGCCCCGCCAGGGTGTCGACGCTGGCCGCCGTCGAGAAGCCCGGCTCGAAGACCAGGGCGAGGAGCGCGTCGGGCTCCGGCGCCTCGCCGTCAGCGAGGAGGCCGCGACGGCGGCCCTGGGCGGCGATCGCCGCGAGGTCCGGGCCCCGCCCGTCGTCCCAGACCGTCACGAGGAGCCGGCCGCCCCGGAGCGCCACCTCCAGGCCGATCTGCAGCGCCTCGGGCTTGCCCGCGGCGGCGCGGACCTCCGGCGGCTCCCAACCGTGGCTCAGGGCATTGCGCAGGGCGTGCAGGACCGGGTCCTTCAGGCTCTGCAGCACGGCGCGATCGACCGGCACGTCGAGGCCGCGGGAGGTGACCGCGACGTCGCGGCCCTGCTCGCGCGCGGTCTCGCGCAGGGTCCGGGCAAGGAGGCCGAGCACGGTCTCGGCCGGGACGAGGGCGAGGCGCTCGGCCTCCGCGCGCACCCGGGCGGCGGCCCCGTCGAGGGTCGCGGCGGCGGCGGCGTGGCGGCGGGCGAGGTCGCCGGCCTCGCGGGCCAGCGCCGCGAGCGCCGTGTCGAGGCCGCGCAGCTCCGCCCTGGCGGTCTCGACGGAGGCCTCGTCGGCGGCCTGTGCCACCCCCGCCAAGCCTCCGACCCGGCGGCGCAGGTCGGTGCAGGCGCGGGCGATGCGGGCGAGGCCCTCGGCCACCGGGGCGCCGCCGAGCGCGCCGGTGAGGTCGTGGCTCGCCCGGGACAGGGCCGCCACGGTCTCGGCCGGCACGCGCAGGATCGTCTGGGCCGTCTCCGGCGCCGGCTCGGCCGGAGCCGCGGGCTTCGGCGCGGGCTCGGCCGGGGATTCCGCGGACGACCCGGCGGAGGACCGGGACACCGGGGCGGGGGTCTCGGTGGGCGCCGCGGCGGGTGCGGCGGCGGGTGCGGCGGCGGGTGCGGCTCGCGTCTCGGCGGCCGCGGGCGCCTCCGGCCGAGCCGGGTCGAGGCATCGGTCGAGCGCGGCCAGCGCGTCGCCCGGCATGGCCGCGTCCGGCGCCTCCTTGATGGCGGCGACGTAGGCCTCGATCCGGTCGAGGGCGAGATGCGTCGCGTTGGCCGCCTCGCGCCCGAGGGGCGCGCCGGTGCTGACCCGCTCGAACAGGGTCTCCAGACGGTGCGCGAGCGCCTCGACGGCCGGCAGGTCGACGGCGCGCGAGGCGCCCTTCAGGCTGTGGGCCCGGCGGAAGATGTCGTTCCAGTCCGGCGCCCGGTCGGAGGCGACGGCGCCGAGCGCGGCGCGGATCGCCTCGATGTGCTCGCGGTGCTCGACCTCGAAGGCGGCGAGCAGGAGTTGGCGGATGTCGGCCAAGGCGGGAGCCCGGGCCTAGTGCCGGTAGCGCTCGGCGAGCGCCATCAGGGCCTGGGCCAGCTCCGTGAGGTTGGCAGACGCCGCCTCGACCTCGCGGGTGCCGGCCGCCGTCTGCTGGCTCGCCTGCCGGATGTTCTGGAGCGCGCCCATCACCTGCTCGATGCCGAGCTGCTGCTGGTTGGTGGAGGCCACGATCTGCTGGAAGGTCTGGACGTTCTCCTCGACGCGCGCCGAGATCTCCTCGATCGTGCGGTGCGTCGTGTCCGAGCGCGCCTTGCCGGTGGCGGCGCGCTTGACCGCCTCCTCGGTGAGCATGACCGAGGTGTTGATGCCCCGCTGGATCTCGCCGAGGATGCCGCGCACCTGCACGGTGGCGGCCTTGGCCTGGTCGGCGAGCTGCTTCATCTCGGCGGCCACCACCGCGAAGCTGCGCCCCCCTTCGCCCGCCGCCGCCGCCTCGATGGCGGCGTTGAGCGCCAGCAGGTGCGTGCGCTCCGAGATATCGTTGACCGTCTCGATGATGTCGCCGATCACCTGGGTCTTCTCGGACAGGGCGACGATGTTGCCGGCCACCGCCTCCGCCTGCTCGCGGATCGCGTCCATGGCCTTGGCGGTGTCGGCCACCGCCCGCAGGCCCTGACGGGAGGTCTGGGCGGTGGCCTGGGCGGTGGCGATGACCTCGCCGGCCCGCTTCGAGATCTGGGCGCCCGAATGGGTGATCTCATCGACGGTCGCGGCGGTCTCCTGCACGGCGGCGAACTGCTCCTCGACGGAGGCCGCCTGCTCCTGCGCGGAGGCGCGGATCTCGGCGGCCGCCGCGTTCAGGTCGGCGGTCGCGGCCCGGTTGGTGCGGGCGAGCTCGGCCAGCCCCCCCACCATCTGGTTGAGCGTCCGGCTGAGGCGGGCGATCTCGTCGCCGCCCTGGGCCGGCAGCTCGCCCGAGAGGTCGCCCGAGCCGACGCGCTCGACGAAGCCCATCACCCGCTCCAGCGGCCGGACCACGGCCCGGCTGATCAGGATGGTCACGAGGATGCTGAGCAGGGCGCAGGCGGCGAGCGTGCCGAGGATCGACAGGCGGCTCGCCTCGTAGATGCCCTGCACGGTGCGCTGGCCCGCGGCGATGCCCTCGTCGAGGACGTTGCGGTTCTGCTCGACGCCGCGCAGCACGCTCTCCTGGATGCCGTTGATGTCGGGGTTGCGCGCCTCGATCGCGGCGGCGTCGCGGGCGGTGATCGCGGCGACCTGCGCCTCGCTGGCGGTGCGCAGCTGGCGGAACAGGCTGGCGGTGTCGGCGGCGCCGAGCGCGAGGCGCTTCCAGATCGCGGCCCGGGCGGGCGTGAAGGCCGATTCCGCGTAGCTGTTCGAGGAGCGGACCAGGGCGGCCAGCAGCGCGTCGGCCTCGCCCGCCGCGGTGCGCCAGCCGTCGAGCGCCCGGTTGATCACCTGCGCGTCGGTCTCGCGCGAGAGCACGGCAATCACCGCGTTGCGGCGCTGGAGGCCCATGTCGCGCGCCTTGTTGGCCAGTTCGTCGAGCTGGCGCGCCACCATGAGGTCGCGGGCGACGATCGCGTCGGTCGCCTCGCGCACCGCGCCGATCTGGCCGATGGCGTAGAGGCCCATGGCGACGATCACCACCGTGATGGCGACGAAGCCGAGCAGGATCCGTTTTCCGATCGAGAGCGACAGCGAGGTCAAGGCGGCTTGCTCCGGGGCCGGGCGGCCTCTGGCGTCAGGGAAGGGCGCGCCGCAGGAGGCGCGGCAGGTCGAGGACGACGAAGTCGCCGCCCTCGGACCCGGCGGGGGCATAGCCCGAAACGGCGGCGGCGCCCATCCCGCCCGAGGGCGGATGCGACGGGTCGGCCTCGGGGCCGGCGGAGGCCGGTTCCGCGTCGATCTCGACGACGCCGATCACGCGATCGACCGCGAGGGCGACGGGCACCGTCCCGGTGCGCAGGGCGACGAGGTGGCCGCCGGGGGCGGCGCCCGGACCGGGGCGGCCCAGCGCGCGGGCGAGGTCGAGCACGCTGACGATGCGGCCCGAGACCGCCGCGAGGCCGAGGAGCGCCGGCACCGCGCCGGGCACCGGCGTGCAGGGGCGCATCGGCAGGACGCCGGCCGCCTCCGCGAGCGGCAGGCCGTAGCGCTCCGCGCCGCAGGCGCAGACGAGGTAGGTGCGTCGCGCGCCGGCCTCGGCCCGGCCGAGCCCTCGCCGGGCCAGGGCCTCGGTGCGGGCGGCGCGCAGGGCACGGGCCCGCTCCGCGGTCTCGTTCGCCGTTCTGATCGGCATCATGCCGGCGCTCTCCCTCACCGTCCCGGGGCCACGCGGGTCCCCCTCGTTCATCGCCCGATGCCGTCCCGCGCCGCGCGCGCGCCGGCCGCGATCTCGGCGGCGGTCGCGCCGTCACCCTCGCGGAGCACCGTCTCCGGCGGCAGGGCTTGGCTCAGCCGCAGCGCGTTGTCGAGGGCCCGGCGCGCCGCCTCGGTCCGCCCCAGGCCCGCGAGCAGCAGGCCGAGATGGTGGTGGGCCATGACGAAGCCCGGATCGAGATAGAGCGCCGCCCGGAAGGCGCGCTCGGCCTCGGCCTCGCGGCCGAGGCTCGCCGCGATCAGCCCCTCGTAGAAGCGCAGGGTCGGGTCGGTCGGGCGCGCGGCGAGCGCCGCCCGCAGCGCGCGCCATGCCGCGCCGCTCTCGCCCGCGTCGGCGCGCGCCCGGATCTCGGCCAGCGCCGCCTCGGGGTCCGGATCGGGATCCGGCTCGGACTCCTTGCCCTCGGGCGGGAGCGCCTCGGCGGGTCCAGGCGGCGGGGCGGGCTCGTCCGGCGGGGCGGCCGGCTCGGAACCCAGTTCGGAGATCGGCCCGGAGACCGGCTCGGGGATCGGCTCCCGCCGCGCCGGCGGCAGCTCCGGCAGGGTCGGGGGCTGCCAGGGTCCGGGAGGGGCTGCCCGGGGCGGCCGCGCCTCCGCGGGCGGCGCCTCGCCCGGCCGGCGATAGGCGACGGTGCCGGGCAGGCTCACCGCGTCGAGCCAGCCCGCGAAGGCGGGGTTCGGCTCGGCATGGCCGATCAGCAGCCAGCCGCGGTCGCGCAGGCGCGCCCCGAAGGCGCGCATCAGCGCCGCCACGGTCTCGGCCTCGAAGTAGATCAGCACGTTGCGGCAGAGGATCAGGTCGAAGCCGTCGAGATGCGGGGGTGCCCCGCCCCCGACGAGTTCGAGCAGGTTGCGCCGCTCGAAGCGCACCATCCGGCGGTAGGTCTCGCGCAGGGCGTAGCCGCCCTCGCGCGCCGCGCCGGGCTGGGGCGGCACGGCGCGGAAGTAGCGCATCCGCTCCTCCGGCGGCGAGGTGCGCAGGGCCCAGCGCCCGTACGCGGCGGCGCGCGCGGTGGCGAGTGCGGCCGCGCTGATGTCGGTGCCGAGGATCGTGACCTGCCAGTCGGGCAGCGCCCGCCCCAGCAGCTCGTGCACCAGGATCGCCAGCGAGTAGGGCTCGGCCCCGGTCGAGCAGCCCGCGCTCCAGATCCGCAGGGAGCGCTCGGCCGCGCGGGCGGCGAGGAGGTCCGGCAGGATGGTCTCGCGGAGCGCGGCGAACTGCTCGGCGTAGCGGAAGAAGAAGGTCTCGCCGATGGTGATCTCGGCTTCCAGCGCCGTCCACTCCTCCGGCGACCGCTCCAAGAGGGCCGTGTAGGCGGCGGCATCGGCGACGCCCAGTGCCCGGAAGCGGCGGCGCAGGCGGTCGGAGAGCAGATCGTCCTTGTCGGCGTAGTAGTGGTGGCCCGTGCGCGCGATGATGCGCGCCTTGAGGCCGGCATAGGCGGGATCGGCCGCGAGGCTGATCCGGGGATCGATGGCGGCGGGCCGCCGCATGCCGTCCCGCGGCCTCAGGCCGCCGGTAGGGCGGCGAGGCGCGCGGCCGCCGCGCGGGCGGCGGCCGCGACCCGCATACGCTCCTCGGCGCTGAGCAGCCGGGCCGGGTCGAGGACGTGGACGAGGCGCTCGCCCCGCGCGATCGCGGCGGCGACGCAGCCGTTCAGGCTCCGGGCCGGATCGACCGGCCGGAACGCGTCCGCCGCCACGGCGACGAGGTCGGTGACGCGGTCGACGAGGTAGGCGACGTCCCGCCCGCACCCGAGCACGACGTGCGCGTGCAGGGCGGGCTCCGGGGTCTCGCCGCGCAGGCCGAGGAGCTGGGCGAGATCCACCACCGGCACCGCCTCGCCGCCGAGATTGAGGAAGCCCGCAAGCCACGCCCCGCAGGCCGGCGGCCGGAACAGGTCGGGCAGGGGCAGGATCTCGCCCGCGGCCGCGCGGGGCAGCGCGCAGGGCGTGCCCGCCACGTCCAGGAGGAGGTAGGTGCCGTCGGCGGCGGGCGAGGGGAGGGTCAACGGGGCTCCGGCGCGCGAGAGGTCGGCAGAGGGGTCAGGTCGAGATAGGCCGCGGCGCCGGGCGGCGCAATTTCGCCCGCGCGGGCCGCGAACGGAACTTGCCGGAGAGGACAGGGTTCCTCCGGGGGACCGGGCGCGAAGCCCGTTCCCCGATCCTGCACGTCCCGTACCCGGAGTCTGAGCCGATGACCAAGACGACGCTGCTGCTCGCCGCCTCGCTGACCCTGCTGGCGGGCTCCGCCCTGGCGCAGGGCGGCTCGCCCTACAATTCCTCCGGCTCGCAGGCCGGCGGCCCGCTCGGCGGCATGGAACGCCGCTCGGGCGCCCCCGGCGGCGCGCCCGCCATGGCCCCGGGCGCCGCCGATCCGGCGATGGCCCCGGCGCCCGCGCCCCGCAAGCGGACGATGAAGAAGCGCCGCAGCCACCGCGCCCGGTAAGAGCACCTCACGAAACGCCCGGTCACCGGGAGCCCGCCCTCTGCGCACGACGGCGCAGAGGGCGTTTCGCGAGAGGCTGTAGGCCGGCAGCGCCCGCCGCAGTGCACGCGCCGTTAAGGACCCGCTAACCATGGCGGCGACACACCCGGCCCCGGAACGGGTACGGGCATGGCACCGCGCTGATGGCACCGGGTTACGAGATCGCGCTCTGTCTCGAGGGGCTGGGCCTTGCCGGCCTCGCGCTGGGTCTCTGGCGCCTGCGCGTCGAGGAGGCGGCCCGCGTCCGCGCCCTGAGGAAGGTGCTGCGCACGGGCTCCGACCCGCGCCTCGTGGCGAGCGCACGCCCCCGGCGGGACCGGACCCGGATGGTCCCGCACCTGACGGGCCGCGGGGATACGCGGGCGGGAACCAGCGCGGCGGCCCACGCCCTGGCGCGCGCCTTCCTGCGCGGCGCCTGATCGGCCCGCGTCAGCGCAGCAGCGCGTCGAGGCCGCTGCCGCAGAGCACGACGAGAGTCATCGTCACGAGGAATGTCAGGTCTTCGAATCTGCTCATGACCGGCTCTGGTGTCTCGAATTGGGCCGCGCTCTCTCGGCGATGCTTAACGATCGCGCATGGCCGTGCATTTGCGCGAGTCGTTTCACGACCTGTTAAGATCTGCGGCACGGTTTCCACAGTTCGCCGTTAACGAAACGTGAATGCGTTATGATCCGTCGGACGCAACATTAACCGTGCGCGGCCGCACGGCCCGGCGGCCTCCGGGAGCCGTTCGGGGCCGGCCGCGTTGGGTGAGCGCCGCCCGCCCGCGGCTTCCCAGGAGACCGCCCGATGCGCAACCTGCTGCTTCTCGTCATCCTCGTCGGCGCGGGCTTCGTGCTCGTCGGCATGTACGTCGCCCCGAACCAGCCCGCCTTGCGGACGTGGTACCGCGACAACGCCTGCCAGCACCTCGACAAGATCAGCCCCGAGCTCTGCGCGCCGATCCGTCGGGCCGACGGCGGGGCGCGCCTCTGAGCATGGGCGCGCTCCGGCAGGCGCTGGACTGGACCTTCCGCAGCCGGACCGACGGCCGGATCACGGTCGGGCAGTGGCCGAACCTGCCGCTCTGGCTGTTCATCGGCCTGACCGCCGTCGGGTTCGCGCTCGATCCGGCGGGCACGCCCGGCCGATTGGTCCGGGTGGGCGCCGCGCTCAGCCTCGCGTGGTGGGCGCTCGACGAGGTGGTGCGCGGGGTCAACCCGTGGCGACGCTTCCTGGGAGCGGCCGTGCTGGTGGGCGGGGTGGTGACATGGGGGATGCGGGGCTTCACGTTCTGAGGTCGCGCGCCGCCCTCCAGATCCGGCCCCTACAGGTCCGCCGAGCGCCGGGACAGCTCCGCCCGCAATTGCCGGGCAATCTCCTGGAGCGCGGCGTCGCGGCGGATGCGGGGGCGGGGGAGGTCGATCCGGACCTCCGCGGCGATGCGGCCCGGGGGACCGGCGATCACCACGACCCGGTCGGCGATGGTCACGGCCTCGTCGATGTCGTGGGTGACGAACAGCACCGTCTTGCCCGTCTCCTGGGTGATGCGCTGCAACTCGTCCTGCAGCCCCTCGCGGGTGAAGCTGTCGAGCGCCGAGAAGGGCTCGTCCATCAGCAGCACGTCGGGCTCGACCGCGAGCGCCCGCGCGATCGCGACGCGCTGGCGCTGGCCGCCGGAGAGCTGGTGCGGCCAGCGATCCCCGAAATCGGCGAGGCCGACCAGCCCCAGCATCGCGTGCGCCCGCGCCCGGCGCTGCGCCCGCGACAGGCCCGAGCCTTCGAGGCCGAAGGCGACGTTGTCGATCACCCGGCGCCAGGGCAGCAGGCGCGCGTCCTGGAACACCATCGCCATCGGCGTGCGGCAATCGGGCCGGGCGTGGATCTCCACCGTGCCGCCGCTCGGGCGGCTCAGATCCATCAGCACCCGCAGGAGGGTCGACTTGCCGACGCCGGACTCGCCCACGATGACCAGAACCTCGCCGCGCACCACGTCGAGGTCGAGGGCGTCGAGGACGACGTTGCGGCGCTCGCCCGTGCCGTAGACGAGGCTGAGGCCCCGGATGTCGATGATGGTGTCCGGCATCTCAGGCCCGCCAGCGCAGGAGCCAGCCCTGGAGGGCGACGAAGGCCGTGTCGAACAGCCCGTAGAGCGCCGCCATGGTCAGCATGTAGACCACGACGATGTCGGTGGAGAGGAGCGAGGAGGCCTGCATCATGCGCTGGCCCACGCCCGGCACGCCGAAGATCTCGGCGGCCACCACCGCCATCCAGGCCTGGCCCAGCGCCGTGCGCAGGCCGACGAGGATGCCGGGGGTGGCGGCCGGCAGCAGGATCTTGACGAGGCGCTGGAACGGCCCGCGGAAGCCGAAGGCCTGGGCCACCTCGACGAGGTCACGGTCCACGCCCCGCACCGCGCCTTGGGTGGCGAAGAACACGATCCAGAACACGCCGACCGCGATGATGAACACCGCGGCCGAGGGCTCGACGCCGAACCAGATGATGGCGAAGGGCACCCAGGCGAGGCCGGGGATCGGGCGCAGCAGACGCACCACCCAGGCGGTCGCCGCCTCGAAGCCGCGCGACATGCCGGCCACCAGCCCGAGGCCGATCCCGGCGCCCGCGCCGCAGACCAGCCCCGCCACGTAGTGGCTGAGGCTCGACAGCACGGCCTCCGTCCAGACCCCGAGCGCGAGCTCCCGGCCGAAGGCGGCCGGAATGGTGCTCGGCGGCGGCAGGAAGGCCGCGTTGATCAGGCCGAGCCGGGGCGCGGCCTCCCAGATGCCGAGGAAGACCGCCAGCCCCGCCGCGGCGAGCAGCGTCGCGCGGAAGCGGTTCATCGGGCCGGCTGCGCCGCCTTCTCGTAGTAGGAGGGCACGAACAGGCCGTCGATCGGCACGGCCTTGTCGAGGGTGCCGATGCTGACCTGATAGTCCTGCATCGCCTTGGTGGCCTCCACGATCACCCGCGGGTCGGCGGTGAACTTGGCGGCCGGGGAGGTGATGGCCCGGCGGATGGTGGCGACGTCCGTGATGCCCTTGCCGAGCGCCTGCTCGACGGCGGGCGCCGCGCGGTCGGGATCGGTCTTGAGGGTCGCGGTCGCCTTCACGAGCGCGTCCACCAGCCCCTGCACCGCGGCCGGGTTCTTGTCGGCGAAGGCGCCCGAGACGGCCACCACGGTGCCCGGCTGGTCGGGGAACATCTCGGCGCCCGTGGCGATCAGCTTGATCGCCGGGTTGCGGGCCTGGACGATGGTCAGCGCCGGCTCGCGGATCGAGGCGCCGTCGACCGCGCCGGCGAGCAGCGCCTGCTGGGTCGCGTCGATGCCCATGGCGACGACCTGCACGTCGGCCTTGTCGGCCTTGGCGACCTGCCAGAGCCAGTGCTGGAGCGTGGTGTTGGGCACCGAGCCCGGCGGCTGCGTGGCGAGGCGGGCGGGGCGCCCCTCCTTGGCCTTGAACTGGCGCAGAGCCTCGGCCTTGTCGGCGGCGAAGAAGGGCGCGAGCTTGGGACCGGCCACGAACACCATCTCCTCGACGGCCGTGGCGGCCACCACCCGCACGTCGATGCCCTTCGAGCGGGCGACCGCCAGCGGCGCGATGCCCGCGACGTAGACGTCGATGGTGCCCGACGCCAGCGCCTGGATCATGTTCGGCCCGGACTCGAAGGTGGTGAAGGCGGGGGTGAGCCCGGCCTGCTTCAGCCCGCCCTCGCGGTCGGCCACGAAGACCGGCGCGGCCCCGATCACCGGGATCACGCCGATGCGCACCGGGACGGCACTCTGCGCGAGTGCCTGAGCGGAGAAGAGGGCGGCCGCGGCGAGCGTGGCCAGGGCGGTGAGCGCCGAGCGCATGGGCGAGGTCCGATCGTGACGGGTGCGCGCCCCATGCCACAGGCGGGGACGGCTGCAAACCGGTGAGGCCCGAAAACGCGGCCGCGATCAACCGGCACGATCAACAAATCGAGATTTCACAACAAAATTCGTCTCCGCCCCCGGGCATCACTATCGATGCGAAGGGCTTTCTTCTACGCGGTCAGGCCAATTCAGAATTGTCTTCCCGGTATGTTCACCATGATCAGTCTCGCCTGCCTCGTCGGCGGCGTCGGTCTCGCCACGCTGTCCCTGCGCCGCCCGGACCATGCGGCCAGCTTGGAGCGCTGGAGCGGCATCTGCCTGCTGGCCGGCCTCGGCCTGCTCGGCTTCGCGCTGCAGGGCGGGCGCTGATCCTACGACGGAATCGGCGCCGGAACGGCGCCGCCGTGTGGGAACGCCCGGGGGTGCGACCCGTTGTCAGGCGGCTGCGGGACGAGGCGTCCCGCGACAGATCCGATCCCGACGCGACAGGAGTTTCCGCCATGAGCCTTCTCGGAAAGATCGTCAGCAAGATCCTGCACCCGTTCGGCGGCGGCAGCGCGGAGGCCGCCCCCTCGGAGTCGAGCAACCCGACCTCAACGGCGAGCACGGGCAGCACCGGCTCCGGCGGCGCCTCGGCCCCGGCGGGCGGCGCCCCGGCCGGCGGGACGGTCGATGTCGAGCAGGTGCTCAACGGCATGGCCGCCAAGAACCCGCAGCAGCTGAACTGGCGCACCTCGATCGTCGATCTGATGAAGCTGCTCGACCTCGATTCGAGCCTCACCGCCCGCAAGCAGCTCGCCGACGAGCTGCACTACACCGGCGACAAGGACGACTCGGCCACGATGAACGTCTGGCTGCACAAGCAGGTCATCAAGAAGCTCGAGGAGAACGGCGGCAAGGTACCGGCCGACCTGAAGGATTGAGCGTAATTCTCCCTCCCCCCTCTGCGGGGGGAGGGTTAGGCGGTCACGCCGCCAGCGCCGGCCGCGCGTGGCGGGCGTAGAGGAATTCCAGCACCTCCGCCCGGCAATGCACGTAGGTCTGGTCCTCGACGAGCTCGAGCCGGCGACGGGGCCGGGCGAGCGGCACGGGCAGGATCTCGCCGATCGTGGCGGAGGGCCCGTTCGTCATCATCACGATGCGGTCCGAGAGCAGCACCGCCTCGTCCACGTCGTGGGTGATCATGATCACGGTGTTCCTGAGGCGCAGCTGGATCTCCATGAGCTGATCCTGGAGATGCGCCCGGGTCAGGGCGTCGAGCGCCCCGAAGGGCTCGTCCATCAGCAGCACGGTCGGCTCCATGGCGAGCGCGCGGGCGATGCCGACGCGCTGCTTCATGCCGCCCGAGATCTCGTTCGGGCGCTTCTCGGCCGCGTGCACCATGTTGACCAGCGCGAGGTTGTGCTCGACCCAGGCCGCGCGCTCGGCCCGCGACTTCTTCCCGGCCAGCACCTTGTCGACGGCGAGCGCCACGTTCTCGCGCACCGTCAGCCAGGGCAGGAGCGAGTGGTTCTGGAACACCACCGCCCGCTCGGGGCCGGGCGCCGAGACCTCCTTGCCGTCGAGCAGCACGCAGCCGGTCGAGGCCTTGAGCAGGCCCGCCACGATGTTGAGCACCGTGGACTTGCCGCAGCCCGAATGGCCGATGATCGAGACGAACTCGCCCCGGTCGAGCTTGAGGTTCACGTCGCGCAGGACCTCCGTGGTCTTGCCGCCGCGGGTGAAGCTGATGCCGACCTGCGAGAGGTCGAGATGGGCTTGTGCCATGTGTCGGGCCTCCCTCAGGCCGCGCTGGTGCCGCGGGTGACGAGGCTGCCGGCCGCCGCCACCAATCGGTCGAGGATGAAGCCGATCACGCCGACATAGACGAGCGCGACGATGATCTCGGAGATGTGCGACGAGTTCCAGGCGTCCCAGATGAAGAAGCCGATGCCGACGCCGCCGATCAGCATCTCGGCCGCCACGATCGCGAGCCAGGACAGGCCGACGCCGATGCGCAGGCCCGTGAAGATGTAGGGGGCGGCCGAGGGCAGCATGATCTTCCAGAAGAACTCCAGCGGGTTCAGCCGGATGACGGCCGCGACGTTGCGGTAGTCCTGCGGGATGTTGCGGATGCCGACCGCGGTGTTGATGATGATCGGCCAGATCGAGGTGATGAAGATCACGAAGATCGCGGACGGCTGGCCGTCCCGGAAGGCGGCGAGCGAGAGCGGCAGCCAGGCGAGCGGCGGGATCGTGCGCAGCACCTGGAACACGGGATCGAGCCCGCGCATCGCCCACTCGGACTGGCCCACCAGCGTGCCCAGCATCACGCCGGCCACGACCGCGAGGGCGAAGCCGAGCGCGACGCGCTGGAGGCTGGCGAGGATGTGCCAGAAAAGGCCCTTGTCGGTGCCGCCGTTGTCGAAGAACGGGTCCGAGATGATCGGCCAGGCCTCCGAGAGCACCCGCGAGGGCGGGGGCAGGCCGGCGGTCGGGCGCGAGCAGGCGACCTCCCAGAAGAGCAGGAAGGCTGCCAGCACCACGAGCGGCGGGATCACCCGGGCGCCGAGCGCCCGGAGATCCCGGCCCGTGACGCGGGGCAGGCGGCGGGACTTCACGGACGCGGCGTCGCGCGCGGCCGTGCCCAGGGTGGCGGAGGTGGCGGCCATCAGGCGATCCTCTTGATGCCGAGGCTGGCGAGGTAGGCGGCGGGGTCGGCCGGGTCGAAGACCTTGCCGTCGAACAGCGTCTCGGTGCCGCGGGAGGTGGAGGTGGGGATGGAGGCGACGCCGAGCGCCTTGGCGGCCTCGCGCCAGAGGTCCTCGCGGTTCACCTTGTCGATCAGCGCCTTCGTGTCGGTCGACGGATCGAACTTGCCCCAGCGGATGTCCTCGGTGAGGAACCAGAGGTCGTGCGACTTGTACGGGTAGGAGGCGTGGTCCTCCCAGAACTTCATGGTGAAGGGGCTGTTCTCGACGACGCGGCCGGTGCCGTAGTCGAACTTGCCCTTCATGCGATCGACGACGTCGGCCACCGGTACGTTGATCCACTGGCGCTTGGCCACGATCGCCGCGAGTTCGTCGCGGTTCTCCGGCTTCTCGCACCATTGCTGGGCTTCCATGACCGCCATCAGCAGGGCCTTGGCGGCGTTCGGGTACTTGTCCACGAAGCTGGCGCGCAGCGCGAAGGCCTTCTCGGGATGGTCCTTCCAGAGCTCGCCGGTGGTGATCGCCGTGTAGCCGATGCCCTGGTGAATGAGCTGCTCGTTCCACGGCTCGCAGACGCAGAAGCAGTCCATCGTGCCGACCTTCATGTTCGCCACCATCTGGGGCGGCGGCACCACGATGGTCTCGATGTCCTTGTCGGGGTCGATGCCGCCGGCGGCGAGCCAGTAGCGGATCCAGAGGTCGTGCGTGCCGCCCGGGAAGGTCATGGCGGCCTTCACCGACTTGCCCGAGGCCTTCTTCTTCTCCAGCGCCGCCTTGAACGGCTTGGTGTCGAGCCCGACCTTGACGTCGAGGTGCTCCTTGGCGACCGAGATGCACTGCCCGTTCAGGTTGAGCCGGGCCATGATGTACATCGGCACCGGCACGTTGTTCTGCGTCACGCGGCCGGCCGAGATCAGGTAGGGCATCGGCGTGAGGATGTGGGCGCCATCGATGCCGTTGCCCTCGGAGCCGAGCACGAGGTTGTCGCGGGTGGTGCCCCAGGACGCCTGCTTCAGCACCTCGGTCTCGGGCACGCCGTACTTGGCGAAGAGGCCCTTCTCCTTGGCGACGAAGAGCGGCGCCGCGTCGGTGAGCGCGATGAAGCCGAGCTTGGCTCCCTTCACCTCCGGCCCCGCCGCTTGCGCGTGGGCGCCGCCGGGCAGCGCCAGCCGCGCGGCGGCGGTGAGCGACAGGGCTGCGGCCGCGCCCTTGAGGACGCTGCGCCGGGTCTTCGACTCGCCGATCTTCATGAAACCTGCCCCGATGGAAGAGAGTGCCGGCCGCCGACCCGCGCAGCGATGCACACCGCCGGCCGCAACCCTGAGGCGCGGGACGGGAGGGATCGCGACAGCGGCGTTGCTGGCGGAGGGCGGTGCCGTCGCCGTTGACGGACACGGGAGCGTGAGCAGGTTCCGTGCCAACCCTGGATTGAGCCCCGGCTCGCGCGCGCGCACGGACGGCTCTCCGGGGCACCTGCGGTCCGATTGGGCACGCTCGAAAAAGCGGCATTCCCGGCCGTCGCCCGCGCCGCTTCGAGCACGACGCGCCACCCGCTTGGGCAGATCCGGCAGGCGCGCGCCGGTCCCGGCCGGGCCAGGCCCTACCCTGCTACGCTCCGCCGCACCCGACGTGCCGCGCGGTCCCGGCCGGCGAAAGAGGGCCGGAGCGCTGGGCAAACGCCGCCCGCTGGACTAGGGCGGGCTCACAGCCGAGACCCAAGCGAAGCCGCTCAAGATACGCGCCCATGCTCCAGACCAGCCCCACCGCGCAGCCCTCCGCGCGCCGCATCCTCACGGCGAGCTTCGTCGGCACGGCGATCGAGTTCTACGACTTCTACATCTACGCCACCGCCGCCGCGCTGGTGATCGGGCCGGTCTTCTTCCCGCCCGGCGAGCCCGGCGTGCAGCTGCTGGCGGCCTTCGCCACCTTCGCCATCGCCTTCCTGGCCCGGCCGATCGGGGCGGCGCTGTTCGGGCATTTCGGCGACCGCATCGGCCGCAAGGCGACGCTGGTGGCCTCGCTGATGATCATGGGCGTCTCGACCGTGCTGATCGGCTGCCTGCCGACCTACGCCAGCGCGGGCTGGCTGGCGCCGGCCGCGCTCTGCATCCTGCGCTTCGGCCAGGGGCTCGGCTTCGGCGGCGAGTGGGGCGGGGCGGCGCTGCTCGCCGTCGAGAACGCGCCGCCGGGGCGTCGCGCGTGGTACGGCATCTTCCCCCAGCTCGGCGCGCCGGTCGGCTTCATCCTGGCCAACACCTGCTTCCTGGCGCTGAGCTTCGGGCTGAGCCCCGAGGCCTTCCAGAGCTGGGGCTGGCGCCTGCCGTTCCTGGCCTCGGCGGTGCTGGTCGGCGTCGGCCTCTACGTGCGCCTCGCGCTCACCGAGACGCCCGCCTTCAAGGCCGCGCTGGCGCGCGCCGAGCCCGAGAAGGTGCCGCTCGCCACCGTCGTCACGCAGCACACGCGGGCGACCCTGCTCGGCACCTTCGCGATGGTGGCCTGCTACGCGGTGTTCTACCTCTCGACCGTGTTCGCGCTCGGCTACGGCACGGCCACGCTCGGCTACACGCGCCCGACCTTCCTGCTCTTCGAGTGCATAGCCGTCTGCTTCATGGCGCTCGGGATCCCGCTCTCGGGGCTCGCGGCGGACCGGTTCGGGCGGCGCCCCGTGGTGATGTCGGGCACGCTCTTCACGATGTTCCTCGGCCTGCTGCTCGGGCCGATGCTGGGCTCGGGGTCGTGGCCGCTGGTGCTCGGCTTCCTCTGCCTCGGCCTCTTCGCGATGGGCTGGATCTTCGGGCCGATGGGCGCGCTGCTGCCGGAGCTGTTCCCGACCCGGGTGCGCTACACGGGCGCCTCCGTGACCTACAACCTCGCGGGCATCATCGGCGCCTCGGCGGCGCCCTACCTGGCGCAGAGCCTCGTGGCGATGGGCGGCATCGCCTGGGTGGGGGCCTATCTCGCGCTCGCGGCCGCGATGAGCTTCGTCGCGGTGCTGCTGATGCCCGAGACCGCGCGGCAGGCGGTGTAGCGCGGAAATTCTCTCTCCCCCCTCTGCGGGGGAGGGTGCCGAACGGAGTGAGGCGGGAGAGGGGACAACGCTTCCGGTCCAGGCGCAGCGTCGATGCCGAGCGCTGTCCGGCGACGTCGCTCCCCTCACCCGACCCGGCCTGACGGCCGGGCCACCCTCCCCCGCAGAGGGGGAGGGAGATCACGAGGAACTTAGTACGGACGGGTGCGGTGGTTCGGCGTGCCGTAGCGGCGGCGCAGCCAGGAGACGACGCGGGGGAGCAGGAAGGCGAGCAGGAGCTTGCGCATGGAGGCCCTCATCAACGGTTCGTGATGCCCGGCAATGCGCGAGGCGGCGCCTCTGTTCCCCTCAGAGCTCGAGCGCCAGCGTCACCGGCACGTGGTCGGAGGGGCGCTCCCAGCCGCGGGTCTCGCGCGAGACGGTGACGGCCCGCACCGTGCCGGCCAGATCCGGCGAGACCCAGGCGTGGTCGAGGCGCCGGCCCTTGTTGGCGAGCTCCCAGTTCGGCGAGCGGTAGCTCCACCACGTGTAGATCTTCTCGGGCTCCGGGGTGAGGTGGCGGGCCGCGTCGATCCAGCCGGCCTCGCCCCGCAGGGTCTCCAGCGCCTCGGTCTCGGCGGGGGTGTGGCTCACCACGTCGAGGAGCTGCTTGTGCGACCAGACGTCGTGCTCCAGCGGCGCCACGTTGAGGTCGCCGACGAGGATCGCCGGGCCGGCGACCCGCCGTCCGCCCCAGGCGCGCAGCTCCGCCAGGAAGTCGAGCTTGTGGGCGAATTTCGGGTTCACGTCCCGGTCCGGCACGTCGCCGCCCGCCGGCACGTAGAAATCGTGCAGCACAATCCCGGCGGCGGGCCCGGCCTCCCGCCCCAGCACCGCCGAGATGTGGCGCGCGTCCGGGCGCTCGCAGAAGCCCATCATCTCGGGGGAGAGCAGGGGGAAGCGCGAGAGGATCGCGACGCCGTTGTAGCCCTTCTGGCCCGAGAACACGACGTGCTCGTAGCCGCTGCCCGCGAAGGCCTTCAGCGGGAACAGCTCGTTCGGGCACTTCGTCTCCTGCAGGCAGAGCACGTCGGGCCGGTTCTCCTTCAGGAAGCGCAGCACGGAATCGATGCGCAGGCGCACCGAGTTGATGTTCCAGGTGGTGACGGTGAGGCGCACGGGCGAGGCTTTCCGAGCCGGTCGGACGGGGCCGCCCCAGATAGCCGATCCGGCGCGGGCCGACAGTGCATCCGGGTCGCAGCCGCGCGAATTGCCGTGCACCGGGCCGGGGAAGGCGGTATGGGCGCGCTCCGCCGCCGTCCCCGGACGGCCGCCCGTCCCCGAGCCCGACACGCCCTTGCCCTCGCTTCGCTCCGCCTGCTTCAACGCCTACTGGGCCGCCTGGACCGCCCTGTTCCTCGTGCCCCTCCTGGCCTTCGCCGTGAGCGGCGCGCCCGCCCGGCCGATCCGCGCGGCGACCCGGCTCTGGGCGCGCGGCATCCTGTTCGGGCTGCGGGGCATCGTCGGGCTGGGCTACGTCGAGGAGGGGCGCGAGCGCATCCCGGACGGGCCCTGCCTGATCGTGGCCAACCATCAGTCGGCCTGGGAGACCCTGGCCTTCCTGATCCTGGTGCCGGACGTGGCGATCATCGCCAAGCGGGAACTCGTCGCGATTCCCGTGGTCGGCTGGTTCCTGCGCCGCTCGCCGATGATCATCATCGACCGCGCCAACGGCACCCAGGCGCTGCGCACCATGATCGAGGAGAGCCGCGCGGCGGTTGCCGCCGGCCGCTCGGTGCTGATCTTCCCGGAGGGGACGCGCAGCGCCTTCGGGGCGCCGGTGCAGTTCAAGCGCGGGGCGGAGCTGCTCTACGGCAAGCTCGGCCTGCCGGTGCTGCCGGTGGCGGTCAATTCCGGCCTGTACTGGCCGAGCGGCTCGCTCAGCCGGCCCGGCACGGTGGTGGTGAGCTACCTCGCCCCGCTCGCCGCCGGCCTGTCGGCGGCCGCCTTCATGGAGGGGACGGAGCGGGCGATCGACCGGGAGCTCGATCGCTGGCGCCCGGCGGCGGCCTGAGGCGCGACGCTGCCCCTTTCCCGGACGCCTGGAACGAAGTGGTAGGTGATCCGGGATCCAGCGAAAGAAGTGCCGCGAAGCGGCTCGATCTTCATGGACCGATGCAGATCCGAACACTTCGCGACCTTCGTGTGCTGGATCCCGGATCACCCTCCGCTGACGCTCCGGGCGTCCGGGAAAAGGGCGGCGCGATCCGAAGTCCCGCTGCCCGCCCCCTCAGGGGTTCTGCGACTGCTTGATGCGCTCGGCCATCGCCTTGTCCTCGGCGCGGCCGTAATTGATGAAGAACAGCGACCCGTCGACCGCCTTGCCCCGCTGCAGGTTCGAGAGCTGCACCGTGGTGAGGTAGCCCTGCGGGTCGGTGATCCGCCACTGCGACAGCGTCTTCATCTCGGCGTCGAAGTAGAGCTGGATCTTCGAGGTGCCGCCGAGCGTGGCCCGATCCTCCAGCGCGATGCGGATGCCGCCGGGCTCGTTGACCACCTCGGTCACCGTGAGGTCGCGGGCGAGGTCGATTTTTTCACGAAGCAGGAATTTCAGCGGCGTCTGGGCGATGAAGTAGAGGTCCTGCGTGCCGAGCTTGCGGTCGCGCACGGCCACCGACTGGCCGTCGGCCACCACCTCCAGCGGCGAGGGCTGGTCGTAGTCGAAGCGCAGCCGCCCGGGCTTCACGAGGCTGAGCTTGCCGCCGATCCGGCGCCCGTCCGCCGAGATCTGCATGAAGCTGCCGGTGAGCGTGTTGAGCCCGTTGAAATAGGCGTTGGCCTGGGCGAGCACGGTGGCGGGATCCGCCTGCTCGAGGGCGGACGGGATCGAGGCGGGCGCGCCCACAGCCGCGACCTTCTCGGATTGAGCCGCCGCCTTGGCCTCGGCGGGCCTGCCCTTGATGCTGCCGGTCTTCTCGTTGGCGGGCTTCTCGGAGGCGGCCTTGGCCTCCTTCGCCCCGTCCTTCTCCTTGCCGGCCTGGGGCTTGGGCGCCGCCTTCTTCGGGGCGGGGGCGGGCGCGGCCGGGGCGGCCTCGGGCTGCGGCTCCGGGGCGGGCGCCGGCTGCTCCTTGCGGCCGAACAGGCTGTCGAGGAAGTTGCCGACCTGCGCCTCGGCCGGCGCGGCGGCGCCGAGCCAGGCCGCGAGGACGAGAAGCGACACGGCGGCAGGACTGGTGCGGCGGCCGATCATCGTGGGGCTGTCTCCTCGCGGCGCGGGCGCCGGATCCGGGGCTTGGCGGGCGGGCCCGCTTAGAGCCCGCCCCTGTGGCGAAGATGCGACGCGCATCGCGGATCCGCCCGGCGGCCGAGGCCGGGCGGAGGAGGCGGGTCAGTCCTCGTCGTCCATCGCGGCGGCGCCGAGCGGATGCGCCATCGCGTTGCCGAGGCCCGTGCCCGCGAAGTGGCCGGCATCGACCAGGATCTCGCGTTTTCCCGCGTGGTTGGCCGGCCCGACGATGCCCTCGATCTCCATCCGCTCCATCAGCGAGGCGGCGCGGTTGTAGCCGATCTGCAGGCGGCGCTGGATGTAGCTGGTCGAGGCCTTCTGGTCCCGCAGCACCACCTGGATCGCCTGCTCGTAGAGGTCGCCCGACTCAGCCCCGACCGCCGCCGTGAAGGCGCCGACGTCGAAGACCGGGGCCTCCTCCTCGCGCTCCTCGGCGGGCTGGGCCGCCGCCTTCGAGGCGCGGGAGCCCTTGGCGGGCGCTTCTTCCGGCGCGTCGTCGGCCGTGACGGCGTCGAGGTAGGCCGGCCGGCCCTGGCGCTTGAGGTGGGCGACCACGCTCTCGACCTCGGCGTCCGAGCAGAACGGCCCGTGCACGCGCGTGGTGCGCCCGCCGCCGGCCATGAACAGCATGTCGCCCTGGCCCAGAAGCTGCTCGGCGCCCATCTCGCCGAGAATGGTGCGCGAGTCGATCTTGCTCGTGACCTGGAAGGAGATCCGGGTCGGGAAGTTCGCCTTGATGGTGCCGGTGATCACGTCCACCGACGGGCGCTGCGTCGCCATGATCAGGTGGATGCCCGCCGCCCGCGCCATCTGCGCCAGCCGCTGGATCGCCCCCTCGATGTCCTTGCCGGCCACCATCATCAGGTCGGCCATCTCGTCCACCACGATCACGATGTAGGGGAGGGGGCTGAGGTCCATCGCCTCCTCCTCGAACACCGCCTCGCCGGTGTGGCGGTCGAAGCCCGTCTGCACCGTGCGGGTGATGGTCTCGCCGCGCTCGCGGGCCTCCTTCATCCGGGCGTTGTAGCCGTCGATGTTGCGGACCGCGATCTTGGACATCTTCTTGTAGCGCTCCTCCATCTCGCGCACGGCCCATTTGAGGGCGATGACCGCCTTCTTGGGGTCGATGACGACGGGGGAGAGCAGGTGCGGGATGCCGTCGTAGACGGAGAGTTCCAGCATCTTGGGATCGACCATGATCAGGCGGCACTCCTCCGGCTTCATCCGGTAGAGCAGGCTCAGGATCATGGTGTTGATGGCCACCGACTTGCCCGAGCCGGTCGTGCCGGCCACCAGCAGGTGCGGCATGCGGGCGAGATCCGCGATGATCGGCTCGCCGCCGATGTTCTTGCCTAAGCACAGCGCCAGCTTGTGCTTCGTCTCCACGAAGTCCGGCGCGCAGAGGAGCTCGCGCAGGTAGACCGTCTCGCGGGTCTCGTTCGGCAACTCGATGCCGATGACGTTGCGGCCGGGCACGACCGCGACGCGGGCCGAGACCGCCGACATCGAGCGCGCGATGTCGTCCGAGAGGCCGATGACGCGGGACGACTTGGTGCCGGGCGCCGGCTCCAGCTCGTAGAGCGTGACGACGGGCCCCGGCCGCACGGCCAGGATGTCGCCGCGCACGCCGAAATCCTGGACCGTCTGCTGCAGGTTGAGGGCGTTCTGCTCCAGCACGTCGGCATCGACCTCCTCGCTGCCGCCGGGGGCGGGCAGGGCGAGGAGTTCGAGGGCGGGCAGCTCGTAGTCGGCGTTCGCGAAGGCCGCGACTTCCAGGTGGCGCCCGGCGGGGATCAGGTGCGGGCGCACCACCGCCGGCACGTTGACGGGCAAGGTCTGACTCGGGCCCTGGGCCGGGGCGGGGAGGGGGGCCGGCTCGGCCGCCACGCTCTCGCCGGCCTCGGCGGACGAGGGGAGGGGGGTTTCGGGCGCCGCGGCCGCGTGCGCCTCGACGACCACCTCGGCGATCACCTCGGGGACGGCCTGCGCCGGCTCGGCGGCCGGGGCGGCCCGGCCGCGCAGCAGGACCGGGCGCGCCGGGATCGGCACCGCGACGGGCGCGGCGCCCTCGGCCGGGACGGGCGCCCGGAACGCGGGCTCGCACGCGGCGGCCGCGTCCGCGGCAGGCTCGCAGGGGGCCGCGGCAGGCGCGCAGGGGGCCGGCACGGGCTCGGGCGCGCCCGGCGGGCGGGCCGGGCGGATCGCGGCGCGGGCGGCCATCGCCGACAGCGCCGGCCGGAGGGCGCGCGGCGCCGTCTCGGCGACGGGGGCGGCCGGCACGGCGGCGTCGCCGGGACCGGCGGGGGCCGGCGTCTCGGGGCCGAAGACCAGCGTCAGGGCCGGGCGCGGCGGCAGGAAGGCGGCCACCGCCGCGGCAGCCGCGGCCGCGCGCTCCTCGGCGGCGCGGGCGCTGGCATTGTCCTGCAGGTCGGCCGGGCGCGGCGGCATGTCGAAGCGCACCAGCCGGTCGAGCACGTAGACGGGCTTGGGCGGCAGCGAGCGCAGGTGCGAGATGTCGACCGGCACCGCGACGTAGGGCGCGGCCGCGCCCGCCTCGGGCTCGCCGACGGCATCGGAAGCGGTCTCGGCCGCCACGGAGGGGGCGGCGTCGAGCGCGGCCCAGGCCTCGCTCGCCGAGACGCCGTCGTCGGCGCCGAACCAGGGCTGCATGCCCGACCAGTCGGGCAGGTCCGAGAAGTCGCCGCACGCGGGCGCCGCGACCGGATGCTCCGCGGCGTGGTCCGGCGCCGCGAGGGCGGCCGGCACCGCCTCGGCGCAAACGGCGCCGGGGGCGGCCTCAAGGGCGGCCTCATGTGCAACCTCGACCTCGGGAGCGCTCGTCGCCGCGACCGGCCCGTACGTCTCCTGCGGGGCTGGCGTCTCGGGGGACAGCTCGACGCTCGGCCGGGCCGGGCGCCGGTCGGGGGTGCGGAAGTAGCGCACGCCCTCCGAGGCCACGAAGGGCTGGCGCCAGAGCGGCACGGGCGGGCCGGCCTCGATGCGGGCCGACACGGCCTCGGCGGCGCGTTCGGCCTCCTGCCGGGCAGCCTCCTGCCGGGCCGCCTCTTGCCGGGCGGCCTCTTGCCGGGCGACCTCCTCTTCGGCGGCGCGGCGCTCGGCCTCGGCCCGCTCGATCGCGGCCTGGGCGTCCGCCTGGGCCTGGAGGGCGGCCTGCGCCTCGGCGCGAGCGCGCTCCAGCGCAGCGCGCTCGGCCTCCAGCGCGCGCTGGCGGCGCTCCTGCAGCACCGCGTCGGGGGTGCGCGTGAAGCGCACGGCGGAGGGCTGGGGCGCGGCGGGGGCCGCCGCGGGAGCGCTCGCATAGGCGTCGGCCGGCACGCCCTCGGGCGCGATCGCGGCGGGTCGGCGGGGCTGGCGCACCAGCACGCCCGGCGTCGAGGCGGCGTGGTCGATGCGGCTCTCGTGGCGCGCCGGCGGCGGCTCGAAGCCCGCGCGATCGTCGAAGACGTGGTCGGGCCAGCCCTGCGGGCCGGGCTCGGGCCGGGCCGCCTCGGGCGGGCCGAAGCCGGCCGCCGCGCGGGCGCCGAACCGCGGCTCCGCAGCGCCGAACCGCGGCTCCGCCGCGCCGAACGGTGCCATCTCCGGCGGCAGGACGCGCGGCATCGGCACCTCGGGCTCGCGGTCGCGGCCCAGCATGGCGTTCGGCGACGCGGCCCAGCTCTGGGCCGCGCCCTGCCCCTGGCGCGGCAGGGCGTAGCCGGGGTGGCGCGCGGCCCCGCCGAGGCGGCGGGTCAGGCTCTGGCGGAGCGACATCAGCCGGTGCGCGAGCGCCCCGAGCGAGAGGCCCGGGCGGTCGACGCCGCGGCCGGGGCGGGAGGGATCGCGGTGTGAGTAGGGGGGCCGTCCCGATGCGCGCATGAGAGCTTCTGTTACTCGAAACAGGGCTTCCGCCCGGGGCAGGGCGGCTCGTTCCCGAGTTAGGCGCGTCGTCGTTAACAGAGGCTTGAGCCCTCCGGCCGGTCCTTACCGGCGCCCGACGGGCGCAGGGCCCGCCCCTGCCCGCCCCCGCCCCGCTGGAGAGCGGGGGCGGCCTGCCTTAGATCCCCGGCAAGGTTACCCGCACGCGAGGCCGCCCCGCCGTGACCCAGGTTCCAGAGTTCCGCTCGCTCTATCGCCACGGCTTCGCGCGCGTGGCCGCCTGCACCGGCCGCAGCCACCCGGCCGAGCCGGGGCGCAACGCGGACGCGGTGCTGGACCTCGCCCGCACCTGCCACGACAGGGGGGCGGCGCTCGCCGTCTTCCCCGAGCTGGCGCTCTCGGCCTACGCGATCGAGGACCTGTTCCTGCAGGAGACGCTGCTCGACGCGGTCGAGGAGGCCGCCGGGCGGCTGATCGCCGAATCCGCGCGCCTGCGCCCGCTCCTCGTGGTCGGCGCGCCGCTGCGCCGGGGCAACCGGATCTACAACACGGCGCTGGCCATCCAGGGTGGGCGGCTCCTCGGCGTGGTGCCGAAGAGCTACCTGCCGAACTACCGCGAATTCTACGAGAAGCGCCACTTCGCCTCGGGCGTCGGGATCGCGGGCGGGACCGTGCGGGTCGCCGGTCACGAGGCCCCCTTCGGCACCGACCTGCTGTTCGAGGCCGAGGACCTCGCCGGCTTCGTCGTCGGCATCGAGATCTGCGAGGATCTCTGGGTGCCCGATGCCCCGGGCATGCGGGCGGCGCTGCACGGGGCCACGGTGCTGGCCAACCCCTCGGGCAGCCCGATCACGGTGGGCCGGGCGGATGCGCGCGCGCTCCTCACCCGCGCGGCCTCGATGCGGGCCTCCTGTGCCTACGTCTACGCGGCGGCGGGGCAGGGTGAATCGACCACCGACCTCGCCTGGGACGGCCAGACCTCGATCGACGAGGCGGGCGTGCGGCTGGCGGAGGGCGAGCGCTTCCCGCAAACGCCGGTGGCGACCATCGCCGACATCGACCTCGACCTCCTGGCCCAGGACCGGCGCCAGGCCGGCAGCTTCGACGACAACGCCCAGGCTTCGGCGCGCGCGCAGGGCGCCCCGCCCTACCGCCGGGTCGGCTTCCGGCTCGATCCGCCGGCCGGGGATCTCGGCCTCCTGCGCCGGGTCGAGCGCTTCCCCTTCGTGCCGGCCGAGGCGGAGCGCCTCGCGCAGGATTGCTACGAGGCCTACAACATCCAGGTGGCGGGGCTGGCCCAGCGCCTCGAGGCCACGGGCACCAAGCGGGCGGTGATCGGCGTCTCGGGCGGCCTCGACTCGACCCACGCGCTGATCGTGATCGCCAAGGCCTTCGACCGGCTGGGCTATCCGCGCTCCGACATCCTGGCCTACACGATGCCGGGCTTCGCGACCTCGGAGGGCACCAAGGGCAACGCCCACGCCCTGATGCGGGCGATGGGCTGCACGGCGGCCGAGATCGACATCCGCCCGGCCGCCCGGCAGATGCTCGCCGACATGGGCCATCCCTACGCGCGGGGAGAGGCGGTCTACGACGTCACCTTCGAGAACGTGCAGGCGGGGCTTCGCACCGACTACTTGTTCCGGCTCGCCAACCGGCACGGCGGCATCGTGGTCGGCACCGGCGACCTCTCGGAGCTGGCGCTCGGCTGGTGCACCTACGGCGTCGGCGACCAGATGAGCCACTACGCGGTGAACAGCGGCGTGCCCAAGACCCTGATCCAGCACCTGATCCGCTGGGTCATCGCCTCGGGCCAACTGGGCGCGGAGGAGAACCGGACGCTCCAGGCGGTGCTCGACACCGAGATCTCGCCCGAGCTGGTGCCGATGGACGCCGACGACACGCCCCAGAGCACGGAAGCCACGATCGGCCCCTACGCGCTGCAGGACTTCAACCTGTTCTACACGCTGCGCTACGGGTTCCGGCCCTCGAAGATCGCCTTCCTGGCGCTCCACGCCTGGGGCGATGCGGAGCGCGGCGCCTGGCCGCCGGACTTCCCCGAGGCCAAGCGCATCGCCTACGATCTGCCCACGATCCGGCGCTGGCTCGGCGTGTTCCTCGCCCGCTTCTTCGGCTTCAGCCAGTTCAAGCGCTCGGCCCTCCCGAACGGCCCGAAGGTGGCGGCCGGCGGCTCGCTCTCGCCCCGCGGCGACTGGCGCGCGCCCTCGGACGCCTCGGCCCGGATCTGGCTCGACGAGCTGGAGAGAAACGTCCCCGCAAACGAGCCGACATAAACCCGACCGATTGTGCCATTATGGGAACGGTCAAGCCGATGCATTGCATCGGAGCCGATTCTCCGCAGCGCACGCGCCGCGGGGGAGCGGCACCGATCCGGCGCGTCGGCACCGGTCAAGTCGACCGGCACGGGTCGAATCGACCGGCACCGGCCCATCGGGCCGGCACGAGGGCGGCCAAGCGGAGGACTTCCGATGCGAAGCTACAATCTGTTCCGCCTGAAGAGCATCGAGGGGCTGTGCTGCGCGGTGCCGGAGGCCTGCACGGTGCCGGCCTTCCTCGGCGGCGGGCGCTGGACCTTCGAGGGCAAGCTCGGGACGCAGTACGGGGCGCCGCGCGATTTCGACGGCCGGGCCGCCGACACGGCCGTGCGCTTCAACGGCTTCTACCTCTTCCAGACGGTGGATCGGCGCTACACCGCCTGACCGGCCCCCGCGAGTCGCGGATCGGGGGAAACATTCCTTAAGGGCTGCGGTGCCAGGATCGGCCTCGATCACCGATCCTGCGGCGGAGGCGAGATGTCGGCGGAGCATCGCAACGAGGTGCGCCAGCGCGTTTTCCTGAAGGGGCGCATCAGCTTCAACAACGGCGCGTCCTCCATGGACTGCATGGTCCGGGACTTCTCGACCTCGGGCGCGCGGCTGGCGCTGAGCGAGACCGCGACGCTGCCGGCAAGCTTCGACCTCCACATCCCGCAGAAGGACCGCACCTACCGGGCGACCCTGCGCTGGCGGCGGGCGGACGGCATCGGCGTCACCTTCGCGGATGAGGCCGCCCCCGTCCCCGCCCCGGCCGCTCCGGCCGTCGAGGCGGCCGACGCCTCCGTGGCGGTCCTGCTGCGCCGGGTCAGCGAGCTCGAGGCCGAGAACGCCGCGCTCCGGCGGGTGCTCGCCGGCATGGCCCAGGCGGGCGGCACCGCGGCGGCCTGAGCCGTACCGCACCCGTTCACGGATGAAGCGCCCCCCCTCTCCCCGCGCGGCGGGGAGAGGGGGAGTCATGCGCGGCCGACGCGCTCAACCGGAGGCCGCCCCGCGCCACATGCTCTCCGGTGCTGGCGATAGGATGGCCCCGGGCGCCTACCCCTCCAGCGCCGCCCGGATCCGCTCCGCGTGCGCGGCCAGCACGGCGTTGTCGGCCATGCCGCCCTCGTGGCGCTTCAGCGGCACGCCCTCCCGGCGCGGGACGATGTGGACGTGGAGATGGAACACCGTCTGCCCGCCCGCCGGCTCGTTGTACTGGAAGACCGTCAGCCCGTCCGCCGCGAAGGCCGCCTTCACGGCCCGCGCCACCCGCTGCACGCTCGCGATCAGCGCCGCGAGCGCCTCCGGCTCCGCGTCGAGCAGGCCGCGCGACGGCGCCTTCGGGATCACCAGGGTGTGGCCCTCGCCCTGGGGCATCACGTCCATGAAGGCCAGGGTGTGGGCGTCCTCGTAGACCCGGTGGGCCGGGATCTCGCCGCGCAGGATCTTGGCGAAGACGTTCTGGGGATCGTAGGCGGGGGTGTCTGCGGACATGGCGGCTCCGGTCGTCTCCTCGGTCGCCCGGCACGATGCCGAACGGCGCCCCGCCCGTCCACCGCCGACGGGGAGGAACCTCCGTGGAACCTCCGTGGAACCTCGGCGGAACCTTGGCCGCCGCCGGCTCATTGCAGGCTCACCCCTCCCCGAGACCGGCCCCGCGCCGGCCCAGCCAGGACCGACGCGCATGGCCGAGAGCACCGGCGCCATCTACACCGCCGCGGGCGCCAACCTCGCCATCGCGGCGGCGAAGTTCGTGGGCGCCTTCCTCACCGGCTCGACCGCGATGCTGGCGGAGGGCGCGCACTCGGTGGTCGACACCGCCAACCAGATCCTGCTCCTGGTCGGCCTGAAGCGGGCCAGGAAGCCGCCGACGGAGCGCCACCCCTTCGGCTACGGGCGCGAGATCTACTTCTACGCCTTCGTGGTCGCGCTGATGATCTTCCTCGGGGGCGGCATCTTCGCGATCTACGAGGGGGCGGAGAAGATCATGCACCCCGAGCCCGCCGCCGACGCCTCCATCCTCGGCTACCGGCTTCCGGGCTTCTGGGTGAACGTGGCGATCCTCGGCTTCGCGATCCTCGCGGAAGGCTATTCGTGCCTCGTGGCCGTGCGGGCGTTCTGGGCCGAGAAGGGCGACCGGCCGCCGATCACCGCGATCCGCCGCAGCAAGGACCCGTCGCTGTTCACGATCCTGGTCGAGGACGTGGCGGCGCTGATCGGCCTCGTGATCGCGTTCACGGGCGTGGTGGCGGCGCACGTCCTCGACCAACCCGCGCTCGACGGCTGGGCCTCGGTCGGCATCGGCCTGGTGCTGGTGGGCATGGCGATCTTCCTGATGGTCGAGACGCACGGCCTGCTGATCGGCGAGGCCGCCGACCCCGAGGTGGTGGCCCAGATCCGCGAGATCGTGCGCGCCGAGCCCGGCGTGCGCCACGTCAACGCGGTGCTGACCCAGCATCTCGGGCCCGACGACATCCTGGTGAACGTCAGCCTCGACATGGCGGACGACCTCTCGGGCGCCGAGATCGAGAGCGCGGTGACGCGCCTCGACCGGACGCTGCGCGAGCGCAACCGCGAGGTGACGCGGGTCTTCATCGAGATCCAGGACCGCCGGGCCGCGGCCCGGGACGGGGCAGCGGTGGCGTGAAGGGTTGAGTCTCCCCTCTCCCCGCCCTGCGGGGAGAGGGGAAAGCCCCCGCCCCATCCTCGACCGCCGGCCCTCAGCCCCGTCCGACCTGCTCCAGGCTCAGCGCCCAGACCCGCTCCTGCACGGCCTCGTCGCGGCTCTCGCGCGAGGAGGGCACGTCGCGGCAGCGCGCGAAGTAGCGCCCGCTCACGCCCTCGACCGCCGGGCTCGCCGCGAGGTGCAGCGAGGTCCGGGCGCCCTTCTCGGGCGTGGAGAGGAACGGCCGAATCAGTCCCCAGCCAAAACCCAGCACGCCGCCGGTGTTGCGGGCGAAGCCCGAGTTGATCACGCCGGGATGGAGCGCGTTCACGGTGACGGGGCGCCCGGCGAGGCGGCGGGCCAGCGCGCAGGTGAAGAGAACGTTACCGAGCTTGGCCTGCGCGTAGGCACGAATCGCGCTGTAGTTCCTCGTGGCCTCGATATCGTCGAACGCGATATGGCCGCGCTCGTGCGCCCGCGAGGCGACGTTGACGATGCGGGCGGCCGCGCCCGGGCGCCCGGAGGCCGCCAGCAGGTCGAGGAGTTCGAGGGTGAGCAGCACGTAGCCGAGATGGTCGAGCGCCCAGGTGCGCTCGATGCCATCCACCGTCACCTCCCGCCGGTCGAAGATCGCGCCCGCGTTGTTGACCAGCACGTCGAGCCGGTCGTGGGCGCGGGAGACCTCCGCCGCGAGCCGCCGGATCTCGGTTTGGCTCGACAGGTCGGCCTGCCGGGGATCGAGGCGGGCCCCGGGCACGGCGGCGCGGATGCGGGCCTCCGCCTCCCGCAGCCGCCCGGCGTCGCGCCCCACCAGGACGAGCGCGGCGCCCGCGCGGGCGAGCCCGAGCGCCGTCTCGTAGCCGATGCCGTTCGTCGCGCCTGTGACGAGGCAGACCCGCCCCGCGAGGGCGGCCTGTCCGGCAGGGCTCACGCTAGAACACCGCCTGCCCGATCGCGAAGGCGATGACCACGATCACGATCGCGACGAGCAGGAACAGGCCGAACAGGATGCGGGCGAGCGATCCGGCGCCGGAGGCGATGCCGGTAAAGCCGAGGCCGCCGGCGATCAACGAGATCACGAAGCAGATGAGGGCCCATTTCAGGAGGGTCATGGAACGTCGACTCCGTGCGCAGAAACCGAGCGTCAATGCGGGGCAAGCGCCACCGTTCCGCGGGGGTCGCCGCCCGCGCGGCCTTTCTTCCCATGGCGCGGCGCCGGCGCCCCGGCGCCGCGCGGCAAGATTCCCGAAAGCCTGCTTCGTGAGCGAGCGTTTACCTGAACACGGGTTCAGACTTTCGCATTAACCTCCAAGAGGATCCTCCGCCGCCATAGTCCATTACATCGAATGACAAGCACCGGCACAGACAAACAGCCGGGGAGGCAGCAAGCAATGATCAACATTTCTCTTCAGCACTTCTGCAACCATGCCAAGAGCGCCGGCCTGATCTCGGAGGCCGACGTGCGCCGCCTGATGCGCGACGTGCTCCCCGACGGGATCGGCAGCCGCGAGGAGGCCGACATGCTGATCGCCCTGGAGCGCGCCGTGCCGGCGGATGCCGCCTTCGGCGATTACCTGATCGCCGCGGTCGTCGATTTCGCGGTCTGGGGCGAGCGCCCGACCGGCCGGATCGAGCGCGAGACCGCCGCCTGGCTCGCCGGCTCGCTGTCCGGCCGCAGCGGCCCGACCCCGGTCGCCGCCCGCATCGCCGTCGAGATCGTGCGCGAGGCCCAGGCCAGCGCCGAGAACCTGACGGCCTTCGCGCTCGCCGCCAACAGCTGGTCGCGCCAGCCGGACGCGGCGCGCAGCCCGCGCTTCGCGCTCGCCGCCTGAGCGGGCCCCGCCTGGTATCCCAGAAGGTCCCCCAAAGCACAGCTTCCGTCCGCCGCACATCTGCTTTATCGGGGATTCGACCGGGCTGCAGAACCCGGATCATCATCCTGGGAAGCAACGGTCCGAGCGGCGCATGTTCGACAAGATTCTGATCGCCAACCGAGGTGAGATCGCCTGCCGCGTCATCAAGACGGCGCGCCGGATGGGCATCAAGACCGTGGCGGTCTACTCGGACGCCGACCGCGACGCCGTCCATGTCGCGATGGCCGACGAGGCGGTGCATATCGGCCCGGCGCCGGCCGCCCAGTCCTACCTCGTGATCGAGAAGATCGTGGAGGCCTGCAAGAAGACGGGCGCGCAGGCGGTGCACCCGGGCTACGGCTTCCTCTCGGAGCGCGAGGCCTTCCCGCGGGCGCTGGCGGAGGCCGGCATCGTCTTCATCGGCCCGAACCCGGGCGCGATCGCCGCGATGGGCGACAAGATCGAGTCGAAGAAGGCGGCGGCCGCCGCCCAGGTCTCGACCGTGCCGGGCTTCCTCGGCGTGATCGAGAGCCCCGAGCACGCGGTCAAGATCGCCGACGAGATCGGCTATCCGGTGATGATCAAGGCGTCCGCCGGCGGCGGCGGCAAGGGCATGCGCATCGCCCACTCGGCCGACGAGGTCGCCGAAGGGTTCGCGCGCGCCAAGTCCGAGGCCTCGTCCTCCTTCGGCGACGACCGGGTGTTCGTGGAGAAGTTCATCACCGACCCGCGCCACATCGAGATCCAGGTGATCGGCGACAAGCACGGCAACGTCATCTACCTGGGCGAGCGCGAGTGCTCGATCCAGCGCCGCAACCAGAAGGTCATCGAGGAGGCGCCCTCGCCGCTCCTGGATGAAGAGACCCGCCGGAAGATGGGCGAGCAGGCCGTGGCGTTGGCGCGTGCCGTGAACTACGATTCCGCCGGCACGGTCGAGTTCGTCGCCGGCCAGGACAAGTCCTTCTACTTCCTGGAGATGAACACGCGCCTCCAGGTGGAGCACCCCGTCACCGAGATGATCACCGGCCTCGACCTCGTCGAGCTGATGATCCGGGTGGCGGCGGGCGAGCCGCTTCCGCTGAGCCAGGACCAGGTCAAGCTCGACGGCTGGGCGGTGGAGAGCCGCGTCTACGCCGAGGACCCGACCCGCAACTTCCTCCCCTCGATCGGCCGGCTCACCACCTACCTGCCGCCGGAGGAGGGCCGCCAGGGCCACGCCATCGTGCGCAACGACACGGGCGTGGAGGAGGGCGGCGAGATCGCGATCCACTACGACCCGATGATCGCCAAGCTCGTCACCTGGGCGCCGACCCGCGCCGAGGCGATCGCCGCGCAGGGCGAGGCCCTCGACGCCTTCGCGATCGACGGCATCCGCCACAACATCCCGTTCCTCTCCGCCCTGATGGCGCATCCGCGCTGGCAGGAGGGCCGCCTCTCGACGGGCTTCATCGCCGAGGAGTTCCCCGAGGGCTTCCAGGCCCCCGAGCCCGCGGGCGCGGTCGCCAAGCGCATGATGGCGGCGGCCGCCGCCATCGACCACCAGCTCAACCAGCGCAAGCGCGGCATCTCGGGCCAGATGCGCGACCCCGCGCTCCTCAAGTTCGAGCGCGACCGGGTGGTGATCCTCGCCGGCCAGGCCTACCCGGTCACGGTCGATCCGCACGAGGACGGCGTCGTGGTGACGGAACAGGACGGCGCCGCCCACTTGGTGGCGAGCGACTGGCGCCCCGGCGCGCCGGTCTGGACCGGCACGATCGGCGCGCAGCGCGCGGCGATCCAGGTGCGGGGGCTCCTCAACGGCGTCGCGCTCCAGCACGCGGGCTGCGCGGCCGAGGCGCGGGTCTACACGCGGCGCGAGGCGGAACTCGCCGCCCTGATGCCGGTGAAGGAGCAGGCGGGCTCGGGCAAGCAGGTGCTCTGCCCGATGCCGGGCCTCGTCAAGCAGATCCTGGTCAAGGAAGGCCAGGAGGTGAAGAACGGCGAGCCGATCGCGGTGGTCGAGGCGATGAAGATGGAGAACGTGCTGCGCGCCGAGCGCGACGCCACGGTCTCGAAGATCCATGCCAAGGAGGGCGACAGCCTCGCGGTCGACGCGGTGATCCTCGAATTCGCCTGACGCCGCGCGGTGAGCGCGACCTTCGACGAGCAGACCAAGCTTCTCGCCACCGCGATCAACACCGTCGCGGTGGCCTTCGTCATCCTGGGCGTCGTGACGCCGCTCACGGCGGTGAGCTTCGGCGTGGCGAGCGCGCCGCCGCCGAGCCCCTGGACGGCGTTCTTCGCTGCGATTTGGCTGTGCGCCGGCGCGAGCCTACATCTGCTGGCGAGACGCGCTTTGCGGAGCCTGAAGCCATGAATGCGGGCGAGATCTTCGTCACCTTCGTGATTCCGGCCGTCGTCCTGGCCGCGGCCTACGCCGCCGTCCTCGCCAACGAGCGCGCGGCGCGCCGCCACGACGGCCGGCCCGGCGAGTAGGGCAGCGACCGCTCCGCCATCATGCCCCTCTACTTCGCCTACGGCGCCAACATGGACGCCGCCGCCATGGCCCTGCGCTGCCCGGCCTCGCGCCTCGTCGGCCGGGCGGAGCTGCGCCGCCACCGCTTCATCATCATGCGCGAGGGCTACGCCTCGGTCCTGCGCGATCCCGGCCGCTCGGTCTGGGGCGTGCTCTGGGAGCTGGCGCTCGCCGACGTGCCGACGCTCGACCGCTACGAGGGCGTCTCGGGCGGGCTCTACGTGAAAGCCTACCAGCCGGTCGCGGCGGCGGGCGGCGTGAAGCGGGCGCTGATCTATCTCGGCCGCAGCGCGACGCCCGGCGTGCCGCGGCCGGGCTATCTCGCGGCGGTCGCGGCGGCGGCCGAGGCCGCGCAGCTGCCCGCGGCCCATATCCGCGAGATCCGCGGCTGGCAGCACGGGGCGCCGGCCTGACGGCGGCGCACTCGCGCAGGCGCTGACCATCGCGACAGCGCGGCGCTGGGGCGCGACGAGAAAAGCCCCGGCACGGTCCCGTGCCGGGGCAAGTCTACCTGGGTGATGCCCGTTTGTAGCGTGGGACCGCTCGTGAACGGCCCCAGGTCCGTTGGGAAGGCGGACAGGTCGACGTCCCTGCCTGCTTTCAGGAACTGATCAGGCCGTCAGCCGGGCGAGGTCGCCTTGCGCTATGGTAGTCCCCGCTCCATCGAGCCGGATCGACATGTCGACGGACCCATTCCCGTTGGTGTCGACGAACAGGTAGTTGCCGTTCGAGCCGGTCACGTAGGCGACGTTGACCTGACCGCCGGAGATCAGCACGTTGGCGAGGGCTAGCTGCGCGTCGTACCCGGCGTTACCAGCCGCGCCGTCGCGTAGAACCGGTCCGCCGACGAGGTCCAGATGGATCTTGTCCTCCCTCGTCGTGAAGCCCACGATCAGATCTGACGTCGCCTCGGTCAGGCCCGAGTCCCCGGCCGCGAAGGCAAAGGTGTCGTTGCCGGCACCGCCGTTGAGCGTGTCCACGCCGGCGCCGCCGACGAGATAGTTGTCGCCGCCCGTGGCGGTGATCACGTCGTTGCCGACGCCGCCGTAGATCGTGTCGTTGCCGGTGCCGCCGATCAGCGTGTCGTTGCCCTGGCCGCCGGAGAGGACGTTGTTCCCCTTCGATCCAGAGTAGTCGATCGAGTCGTCGCCCTGACCGCCAAAGACGGTGTCGTTACCGGTTGCGCTGGTCCCGGTGATCGTGTCGTTGCCCTGGTTACCGTAGATCAGGTCGCTGCCGGCACCGCCATCGATGGTGTTGTTACCTGCGCCGCCGTAGATGGTGTCGTTGCCTGCGCCACCAGTGATGATGTCGTTGCCGAGACCGCCGAACAGCACGTTGTTGCCGCCCGTGGCCACGATCACGTCGTCGCCCTGGCCGCCGTATATCGTGTCGTTGCCGTTGCCGCCCGTCAGCGTGTCGTCGCCGAGGTTTCCGTCGATGATGTTGTTGCCCGTCGGACCGGTGTAGTCGATCGAGTCGTCGCCCTGGCCGCCGAACAGCGTGCTGTTGCCGGCGAGCGTGTCGGTGCCAGTAACGCCGAGCAGGATGACGTCGTCGCCCTGGTTGCCGTAGACCAGATCGTTGCCGCCGCCAGTCGTGATGCGGTTCTCGCCCGCGCCGCCGTAGATGGTGTCGTTGCCGGTGCCGCCGGTGATGCTGTCATTGCCGAGGCCGCCGAACAGCACGTTGTTGCCGCCCGTGGCCACGATCACGTCGTCGCCCTGACCGCCGTAGATCGTGTCGTTGCCGGAGCCGCCCATCAGCGTGTCGTCGCCGAGGTTTCCGTAGATGATGTTGTTGCCCGTCGAGCCGGTGTAGTTGATCGAGTCGTCGCCCTGGCCGCCGAACAGGGTGCTGTTGCCGGCGAACGTGCTGGTGCTGCCCGTGGGCCGGAGCAGGATGACGTCGTCGCCCTGGTTGCCGTAGATCAGGTCGTTGCCGCCGCCGCCCGTGAGCGTATCGGCGCCGGCAAGGCCCCGGATGATGTCGTCGGCTGCCGTGACCGCGAAAGTATCGTTGCCGGTGCCGCCCGTAAATTCAGCCACTGTCGATTCCCTCCGAAGAGCCCGCGCATCGGGAGACCATCTCCCTGCTTGCGCAGGCTGAGCCGTAAGGGAAACAGAGCCGATACATCTACTGTCAGACCTGACAGCCTCGTCCTGGATAATCTGACAGCTGTCACGTCTGACAGCGGCAACCTGTCAGACGTGACAGTAGATCATCTTGATCGTGGCTGTAAAAAGACGACAGATGCCTTGCGCCGCCAACGCGGGCATCTGCCTCCGAAGGGCAAAGTCAACCCTCCCTCTCTTCGTTCGGAGAGGGAGGGTTTTCGCGTTTGGCGGGACGTCCCGAGGCGCGGCTACTTCTCGAGCAGCCCCATCGAGAGGGCGATCACGGCCGCCTGGACGCGAGAGGTCACGTTCAGCTTCCGCATCGCGTTGCCGATGTGGAAGTTCGTCGTGCGCTCGCTGATCGCCAGGATCTGCGCGATCTCGATCGACGACTTGCCCCGCGAGACCAGGGTCAGGATCTCGCGCTCGCGCTCGGTCATCTGGACCGCGGGCTCCCGCACGGCCCTGCGCACGGGCGCGCGCTGCAGGACGTTGCGCAGCACCGCCACGAGCAGCTCGAAGTCGATCGGCTTGGTGACGAAGTCCGCGCAGCCGAGGCGCCGCGCCTCGATCTGGTTGCGCCGCCCCCCGAAGGCGGTGAGGAACACGAAGGGCGGTACCGCGCCGGCCTCGCTCGCGCGGCGCAGCAGGTCGAGGCCGCCGAAGCCCGGCAGGTCGATGTCGCAGATCACGGCGTCCGGGGACGTCCGCAGGCGCGCGAGACCTTCCGGGCCGCTCGCCGCACGCTCGACGGCGAAGCCCTCCTCGATCAGCACCTCGGCGACGAGGTCGGCGATCTCGCGGTCGTCCTCCACGCAGAGGATCCGGGTCCGGCTCACGCGGCGACCTTCTCGGGAGGCAGGTGGAGGCTCACGCGGGTGCCCTGGCCCGGCCGGCTCGCGATCCGGATCTCGCCGCCATGCGCCTCCACGAAGTGGCGGACGATGTGCAGGCCGACGCCGAGGCCCCGGATGCCCGTGCTGTTGCGCGCCCGGTAATAGGGCTCGAACACCCGCTCGACCTCGTCCGCGTCGATGCCGATGCCGCAATCCGAGACCGTGATCATCGGGCCGTCCGTCAGGTCCGAGCGATCGACGCTCACGGTCACGGCGGCGGGGGCGTGCGAGTACCTGACCGCGTTGGAGACGAGGTTCGAGACGGCTTGGTAGAGCAGGCCGCGGTCGCCGCAGATGGTCTCCTCGCCGCAGAGCAGCGTGAGGGCGAGTTCGGGGCCGGGCTCGTACTCGGTGAGCAGCGGCCTGAGGAACTCCATGCAGGGCGTGTGCTCCGGGACGAGCGCGATCTCGCCGCCATCGACCTCGGCGGCGAGCTGGATGCGGCCGACGAGGGCGTCGAGGCGCGCGACCGCCTGGCCGATCTTGTCGGTGCGCGCCACGATCTCGGCGGGCTCGATGCCCGGCGCGAGCTTGGCGAGCCGCGAGCTCTGGCCGCCGATCGCCGTGAGCGCGCTCGCGATCTCGTGGCTGAGGATGCGCACGAAGCGCTGGCCGGTCTCCGCCTTGGCACGCTCCTCCGCCAGATGGGCCTGCACGATCGCCCGGCCGCGCCGGCGCTGCTCGATCAGGAAGGCGACGAGCCACTGCGCCGCGGTGGCGATCAGGCGGTTGGCCACGAAGCTCAGCGCGATGCCCCCGCTCGGGGGCCGGATGAAGGAGCCCAGCAGCGAGGAGGCGGTGGTCGCGAGCGCCAGCCCGAAGGCGGAGCGCGGGCCCGTGTAGACGCCCAGCAGGATCGGCACCGTGTAGGCGAAGCAGATCGAGACGTTGTCGGGCGGCGTCACCACGTCGGCGGCGAAGATGCAGAGGATCAGGCTGTAGGCGACGGCGTGCAGCCAGAGCCGGCGCGGGCCGCGCGACGGGGCGGCCCGCGAGGCCCGGCCGGACGCCCGCTCCGATCCGTCCTGCCCCGCCGCACCTGCCCGTCGAACGAACGCCCTCAAGTCCGGTCCCTTGCGCCCCGCGCCTCAGGCCCCGGCCCGGGCCGCAGCCTCGGCGGCGGCCTGCCTGGCGAGTTCCCGCTGGCGGATCTGCGCGCCCGTCTCGTCGTACACGAAGGGCAGGAAGGCGTAGCGCCGCCCGCGGGTCACCGGGCTGACCTTGTGCAGGATGTTGGTCGGGAACACCACCGCCCAGCCCGGGGGCGCCTTGATCCCGCGCGGGTTGTATTCGGGGAAGCTGACCTCGCCGCCCTCGAAATCGCCCGTGAGGTTGATCGAGACCGCGAAGCGGCGATGCGCGGTGAGCCCCTGGCCGTTGTCCCGGTGGGCCCGGAAATGGCCGCCGTCCTCGGCCGCGTAGCAGCCGACGATGTAGCGCTCCATGCGGGTGATGCGCATGAAGAACAGACGCTCGATCTCCGGCACCACGCGGCGGTGGATCGTCTGCTGGATCTGCCGGATCAGGTCCGGATCCTCGAGGGTGCAGTCCCGGCGCCGCTTGAAGCTGTGGTCCATCACGCCCGCGCCCGCGCGGTGCACGCCCGATTCCGAGCCGCCGTCGGCGTCGTAGATCCCGACGAGGCGGTGGCAGAGCGCCGGCTCGAACACGTTGGGCAGGACGAGGACGGGGGCGGGGATCTCGAAGCCCGCGTAGGCCGCGGGCTCCGGCAGGGCGTCGAGGTAGCCGAACAGGGCCGCCTCGCCGGCCTCCCCGAGCGGGAAGGTCGCCGCCACGTGGAGCGTCGGATCGACCACCATCCAGCACTGCCGGTAGGGCCGGGGGCCCTGGCCCTCGCTGGTCACGCCGCAGCGCCGGCTCAGCGCGCCGTCGAAGTCGAGCACGATCCGGAAGCCCGGCATCAGGTCCCGGACCCGGCCCTCGGCCTCGTCCCGGGGATCGATGCTGACGCCGAAGAAGCTCGCGCGGGAATCGTCGAAGCGGGCGCGCTCGCGCAGGGCCGCCGCGAGGGCGGCTCCCCCCTGCGGGTCGGCGGCGGAGCCGAAGAAGCAGAGCACGATGTAGCGGCCGGCCAGGGTGTCGATGGCAAAGCTCGGCCTGCCTTGCGTGCGGGGCGCGACCTGCGGGAACAGGTCTCCCGGGCCGAGGGGCACGGGGGAGGCGAGGACTGGAATCTGGACGTTCATCGCGGGCCACCGGATCTGCGAAGCTTCCGGTAGGGCCGGCGGAAACGGACGTCGACTGTCAGATCTGCCAGTCACCCTGTCAGATCTGACAGGGTGGCGGGCCGCCGCGATGCTGATGTCCGCTCACATCCGCGCGAGGACGGACAGTAACGCCCGGCTCGGCACGCCCGCCCGTCATGGCCGCCCATCATGGCCGTCCATCATGGCCACGTCGCCCCGCCGCGGACCGGCGCGCGTGGCGGGGCGAACCCTTGACCGGTGGCGCCCGGCATGGTGTTTCGGCCCGCGCGACCGGCCCCGTAGCTCAGCTGGATAGAGCACTCGCCTTCTAAGCGAGATGTCGCAGGTTCGAGCCCTGCCGGGGTCGCCAGCCCGTCTAGAGCGCTCTTGCGCCGAAGTGGACGCCGGTTCGGCGCAAGAGAGCGCGTCAAGACAAGGGGTTGGAGCCGTTCGCGATTGCAACGCGATCGGGAACGGCTCCAGCGCCGGATGCCCTCAGCCGATCGCCACGCCCGTGAGCACGTCCGCCGCGCGCCGGACCTCGGCGACGATCATCTCCTCGCTCTCCGAGCCGCCGGCCATGTCGGCGAGCAGCACGGCGACATCGCGCTTCACGTCCTCGCGGATCTCCGGGTTCTCCTCGGACAGCCGGCCGATCAGGACGCCCAGGACGATCTCCAGCGCGGCGAGCTTCGCGTGGAGGCGCGAGGCGTCGTCGAGCGGGTCGTCCGCGTCCTCCCGGGCTGCGTCGCGGTCGCTGCTCATGCGTGTCTCCTGCATCCGTCCCGGCCCGGCGACCTAGAGCGCCCTCCGCCGAAGCGGATGCCGGTTCGGCGGAGAGCGCGTCACAACAAGGGCTTAGAGCTGCTCCCGATCGCGACGCGATCGGGAGCAGCTCTAAGCGAAGCCGGGGCGCCAGGCCACCGGGCCGTCGCGGCAGGGGTCGAGGGGTCAGTAGGGCTGCGGCCGGCGCGTGCGGAGCAGGTCGAGGACGGCAATCCCCAGCGGCGGCAGGATCAGCAGCAAGGCGAAGACGAGGCCCACGGTTCGGCACCCTCCATGCGAGACACCGGATCAATGCGCGGGCCCGGCATCCGGTTCGGCGGCGACCCGCGGACCGGCCGGTCAGGCGATGCCGGGCCCGCCGTCCTCGCCCACGATCTCCAGGGTGCGCAGCACCGCCATGCCGACCATCTCGGCATCGACCGCCCCCTCCGACGTCGCCGGCATCACGGCGACCGCCTCGACCACGTCGCCGGCCTCGGCGCCGAGCACGACCCGGAGCACGGGCCCCTCGGTCGCCTCGGCGTCCTCGACCAGGCCGACGCGGTAGCCGCCGGCATGGCCGAGCAGGCGCAGCGTCCGCACCGCGTCGGGCGCGGGCGGGCCGGATCGCGCGTCGGAGCGAGGGCTGCGGCTGCCGAAGGTCGGGCGGATGACGTTGTCCATGCCCCGCTTGTAGCGCGAAAGCCGCGCCCGCGCGCGGCCCTCGCCCGCACGGCGGTGCGGATCCCGCCCCCGGGGTTCGCGGCGTCAGCGCGTCTGCGTCCAGGGCGTGGCGGAGGTCGTCAGGATCTCGGCGCCCGGATCGGAGTCGAGATCCGCCACCGTGCCGTCCGCGTCCGGATCCATCCGGTCGAGGACGAAGGCCGCGGCCATCACGGCGGCGGCGACGAAGAGGTAGAGGGAGGCGGAGATCAGGATCCGCCGCAGCAGGTCACGAGACAGGGTCCGGCCCTCGCGCGTTGGGAACGCGCCCGTCTCGCACCCATCCTGGGCCATGTCGTGGCGGGCGGACTCGTGGCGGGAGGACTCGTGGCGGGCGAACCACCGGGCCACAGGAGGCCCCCCCGCACCGCTCACCGGGCCCCGCGGTCGGCGAGGAGGTCGCGCCCGCGCGTCTCCGGCAGCATCAGGGCGGCCAGCGTGCCGGCCACGCTGAAGGCCGCGAGGTAGTAGGCCGGGGCGAGCCGGTCGCCGCTGGCGGCGATCAGCCAGTTCACCACGTAGTTCGTGCTGCCGCCGAAGATCGAGACCGAGAGCGCGTAGACGATCGACAGCCCGGCGCTGCGCACCGCCCGCGGCAGCGCTTCCGGGATGGCCACGATGATCGCCGCCGCGTTGATCGAGGAGAGCGCGGAGAGCAGGAAGGTCACGGCGTAGACGCTCGTCGCCGTGCCGGCGCGCGCCATCCACCAGAAGGCCGGCACGGCGAGCACCAGGATGGCGACCCGCGGCCAGACCATCACCGGGCGCCGGCCGATCCGGTCCGCGAGCCAGCCGCCGAGCAGCGGGAAGGCGACCGAGGCGAGGCCGAGCGCGATCGGCACGGCGCTCGCGGCGGTCTCGGTCAGCCCCAGCGTCGCGCCCGCATAGACCGGCATGTTGGTGCCCACCGCGTTCGAGACGGTCGAGGCCGCGATCACCACGAAGGTGAGGGCGAGGAGCCGGCCGTGCCCGACCACGAGCCGCCGCACCACCCCGAGCACGCTGTCGGCCGCCGCCGGGTCGGCCTCGGCGCCGGCCGTCTCCGGCAGGTGGCTGCGGATGACGAGGCCGACCGGGATCACCGCGAGACCGAGGCCGAACATCAGGCGCCAGCCCCACTCGGCCATGGCCCGGTCGCCGACCGCGAGGGCGAGGCCCGTGGCGACGAGGCCCGCGAGCAGGGCGGCGCAGCCCTGGCTGGCGATCTGCCAGCTCGCCACGAAGCCGCGGCGGCGCGGGGAGGCGGCCTCGAGCAGGAAGGCGGTGGCGGGTCCGACCTCGCCGCCGAGCGCAAGCCCCTGGATCAGCCGGCCGGCGATCACGATCACGTGGGCCCAGCCGCCGATCTGCGCGTAGGTCGGGCAGGCGGCCAGCATCAGCATGCCGAGCGCCATCAGCCCGATGGTGATCAGCATGGCGGGCTTGCGGCCCGCCCGGTCCGCGAAGGCGCCGATCAGCACGCCGCCGATCGGCCGCATTACGTAGCCGGCCCCGAACAGGGCGAGCGAGGCGAGCAGGCTGTGGGTCGGGTCCTGGGCCGGGAAGAAGGCCTCGCCGATCGCCTTGGCGAAGAAGGCGTAGACGGTGAAGTCGTAGAACTCGAGCGCGTTGCCGAGCACCACCGCCGCCACGGCCTTGCGGCCCAGCACGGGCGGCGGCGTGCGGGGCACGCCGCGCCGGGGAGCGGTGGAGGGCGCGTGGGTCGCCGCGGTCGAGGCCATCCGGATCCTTCAATCGTTCCGGCGGGCTTTGTAGGGCCGCGGACGGGGGCGAACAGCCCGGCCCGACGCGGGCCAGGGCCGCGCGCCCGGAGCCGCGCTGCGGGGAGGGGACAGCCCGCCCCCTCGCGATCCGCGCGCCCGCCCGCTACAAGCGGGCAGGGGCCGCGACGGACAGCCGACACGCTCATGCCGACGATCTACGAGGCGCACAGCTTTGCCGCGCTCGCCCATGCGGGCCAGCTCGACAAGCGCGGGCAGCCCTACATCCGCCACCTGGAGCGGGTCGCGAACCTCGCGCTCGTGCGGGCCGGGCACGCGCGCAGCGTGGACCGGCTCGAGATCGACCCGCAGACGGTGATGCAGGTCGCGCTGCTGCACGACGTCCTGGAGGACACGCCCCGCGAGGCCGCGGACCTGCGGGCGGCGGGGTTCTCCGAGGCGGTGGTCGCGGCGGTGCGCGTCCTGACCAAGCCCGCGCAGCGGATCCCCTACTCCGAGCGGATCGACGGCGTGATCGCGCGGGGCGACCTCGCGGCGATCCTGGTGAAGATGTCCGACAACGAGGACAACCTCGCCCCCGACCGGGCCCTGCCGGAGGCGGGCTTCCTGCGCGAGCGCTACGCCGCCTCCTTCGCCCGGCTGAAGACGGCGGCCGAGGCGCTCGGCTACACGGGCCGCTGAACCGCGTGGCGGGCCTGGACCGGATCCGCTTCGCGAAGTTCGTGAAGTGCCGCGCCCTGATGGAAGGCGGCGCGACCGCGGGCGAGCGTGCCGCGGGCGCCGCGGCCGCGGCCCGCATCGCCGCGGCCGCGGGCCTCAGCCTCGCCGAGGCGCTGCGGCTGACCGGGAGCGGCCCGCCCCACCGGGCGCCCCGGGACCCGCCGCCGCGCCGGCCCCGCCCCTGGGAGAAGCCGCCGCTGCGCGCGGACCCGATCGGCCTCGACGAGATCCTGGCCCAGAAGGCGCGGACGGAGGCCTACCGCAAGCGCCGGGCCGACCGCGCCGCCGAGGCGCGCCGCGCGGACCTCGCCGCCGAGGCGGCCGAGCGGGCGGCGCTGCGGGAGGCGCAGGAGGCGCGCGACCGGGCCTGGGCGGAGGCGCGGGGGAAGGCGGGCTGAGCGGGGCTCGCGGGATCCGTCCCCGCCCGGACGGGCGGGGCGAGCGCATCGGGCGATCCGGTTCTCGGCGCCCTCATCCCGGGGGCGGTGGGCGCCACCGGGACGACGGCGAGAAACACGGCGAGAAAGGCGGCATCGTCAGAGGCCATCACCTCGCCGCGCGGGAGGAGGGTTCCGTGCCCGACGGAGCACCGCCGCCGCGGAGCGCGCCGGCGCAACCGTCGCGTGCGCGCGATCCAGGGTGCCGGCGAGCGTCGCCGGCGCTATGGAGACCCGAACCGCCGCCCGGAGAACCCGCATGCCAGACCCGGATATCGTCGTCGTCGGAGGCGGCATGGTCGGTCTCGCCTCGGCCCTCGCGCTCGGCGAGCGCGGCCTCGCGGTGGCGCTCGTCGATCCGGGCGAGGCGCGGGCGCGCACCTCCTACGGCAATGCCGGCGTGCTGAGCCGCGGCTCGATCTTCCCGATGGCCGGCCCGGCGCTCTGGCCGAAGCTGCCGGCCTACCTGCGCAACGCCGACAGCGCCTTGCGGCTCAACCACGCCCACCTGGTCCGGGTGGTGCCCTGGGGCCTGCACTTCCTGGCCGCGGCGCGGGAATCGCGCTGGCGTCGGGCGGCGGCCGCGCTCGTGCCGCTGACCACCGCCGCCTACCCGGCCCACGAGCGCCTCGCGGAACGGGCCGGCACGCGCGCGCGCCTGCACCGGTCCGGCTGGCTCAAGCTCTACCGCACGGAGACCGCCTTCGCGGGCGCCGCGCTGGAGCGGGCGATCCTGGCCGAGCACGGCGTCGCCCTGGAGATCCTCGACGGGGCGGCCTTGCGCGACCGCGAACCCGCCCTGGTGCGGCCCTACGCGCGGGCCATGCTGCTCACCGAGACGGCCGCGCTGAGCGAGCCCGGCGCCCTGATCGAGGCCTGCGAGCGGCTCTTCAGCCAGACCGGCGGGCGCTACCTGCGGGGCGCCGTCACGGGGCTGGCCCCGGAGGCCGAGGGCTGGCGCGTGGCCTATGCGGGCGGCGCCGTCCGGGCGCGGCAGGTCGTGGTGGCGGCGGGCGCCGCCTCGGCCGAGATCCTGCGCCCGCTCGGCTACCGCTTCGCCTTCGCGGCCGAGCGCGGCTACCACCGGCACTACGCCCTGCACCCGGACAGCCCGCCGCTGACCCGGCCCGTGCTCGACACCGGCGCCGGCTCGATCATCGCGCCGATGGGAGAGGGCCGGGTGCGGGTGCTCTCGGGCGTCGAGCTGAACGCCCGGGGCGCCGCGCCCGACCACCGGCAGATCGAGGCGGCGGCGCGGGAGGCCGCGGGCACGCTGCGCCTCGGCGGCCCGCTGGACAACCAGCCCTGGATGGGCTCGCGCCCCTCGACGCCGGACGGCATGCCGGTGATCGGCCGGGCACCCCGCCACGCGGGCCTGATCCTCGCCTTCGGCCACGGCCATATCGGCCTCTCGACCGGGCCGATCACCGGAGAGCTGGTGGCCGACCTCGCCACCGGCGCCGAGCCCGCTCTGCCGCTCGCGCCCTTCGCGCCCGACCGCCTGCTGCGCTGGCCGCGGCTGTGAAGTCCCGGGATCCCCAAGGGCCAAGGCCCTTTGGGCGCCTGAAGGCGCTGCAGGCGGGGTCCGGGGCGCGCAGCCCCGGGATCGGCTCCCCCGTCCTGGTTCTGCCAGGGCGAGGGAGCCGACAGCAGGGTTCCACCCTGCACCCGCCAAAGGTCTCGACCTTTGGAATCCAGGACCGCACGCGCCTTTTCCGGCCGGTGTGGCGTTGACTCCGGGCGAAGCGGGGCCGTAGCTGATCGGGACGGTTCCCCCCGGGGATCAAAAGGGAACGCGGTGAGAGCCTCTCGCTCGATGCCGCGGCTGCCCCCGCAACTGTGAGCGGCGAGCCTTCCGCCACCATGTCACTGGGTTTCGGCCCGGGAAGACGGTGAGAAGGCGGCGACCCGCGAGCCAGGAGACCTGCCGTCAGCCGTGGTCACACGCGAAACGCGCCGGGCGGGGTGTCCTGGCGGGTGTCGAGGCGCCGCCATACCTGCGGGGAGGCGGCCGTCGCGGCCTCGTTCGCGGTGACGTGCCACAAGGCCGCCCGCGCCCGCCGATGCTCGCCCTCGCACCATCCCCGTCCGCACCGCCGGACCGCGCCCCCCGTTCCGGGGATGATGCGGCGCCGCGGATGCGCCGGGCCCATGGACGCAACACTGTTACACTGGCTTATTGTAACAATGTTACATCCGCGATAGAGCCGTCGCCGGGGCGCCGCCGCGCCCGGACCTCAGAACCCGACCCATGCCCAGCCTCCACCACCGCGCCCGTCTCCGGCGGGCCGCGCGCGCGCTGCCGCTCCTCTTCCTCCCGCTGACGGGCGCCCAGGCGCAGGATCGCGCCGCCCGGGAACCGGCCGCCCGGGATCCCGCCATCGTCGACGGCGTCGTGCTCGACCAGCTCTCGGTCGAGGGCGCCGGCGTCTCGCTGACCCGGGCCGACCCGGTCGGCCTCAACCTGCGCACCCCCGACCGGGGCGCGAGCCGCCTCGGCCTGACGCCCCTGGAGACGCCGGCCAGCATCGACATCGTGTCGGGCGAGACCGCGCGCCTGCGCGGCCAGAACACGGTGGCCGAGGCGGTGACGCAGGACGCCACCGGCATCACCAGCATCGCGGCGCCCGGCAACGGCAACGGCGCCTTCACGGCCCGGGGCTTCGCCGGCCCGAACTCGGTCCAGACGCTCTACGACGGCACCCGCCTCTACGTCGGCGCCAACACCGTGACCTTCCCGTTCGACACCTGGAACGTCGAGCGCATCGAGGTGCTGCGGGGCCCGGCCTCCGTGCTCTACGGCGACGGCGCCATCGGCGGCGTGATCAACGTGGTGCCGAAGAAGCCGACCTTCTCGGCCGTCAACGCGGGTCGCGCCGTCATCGGCAGCGACGGGCTCGCCCGCCTCGCCCTCGATTCCGGCGGGGCGATCGGCCAGGCCGAGTTCGGCGACACCTTCGCCTACCGGCTCAACGTCAGCGGCAACCGCGGCGACGGCTGGGTCTCGCCGGTGGGCGACTTCCGCAGCCTCGCGGTCTCGGGCGCGCTGCTGTTCCGGCCGAGCACCGACCTCGCCTTCACGCTCAGCCACGATCTCGGCTACCAGGAGCCCGAGCGCTACTGGGGCACGCCGCTCGTCGCGGGGAAGATCCCGGACCGGATCCGCTTCAACAACTACAACGTCCGCGACGCCAAGATCACCTTCGCGGACAACTGGACCCAACTGAAGACCGAGTGGACGCCCACCGCCGACGTCACCATCCGCAACACCGCCTACCGGCTGACCTCGCGGCGGCACTGGCTCGACGTGGAGCAGTACAGCTTCAACCGCGCGACGGGCCTCGTCGACCGGGGCGACTACCTCGAGATCTACCACAGCCAGGAGCAGGTCGGTAACCGCTTCGACGCGGCCTTCCGGGGCTCGCTGCTCGGGTTCCGCAACGCGTTCCTGGCGGGCTTCGACGTCAACCACATCGGCTTCCGCCACACCAACAACTTCACGTTCGACAAGACCGACAGCGTGCCGCTGCTGGGCTACGACCCGGGCTTCTTCCCGCAGGACGGGCGGGCGCGGCCGGCCTACGCGACGAACACCACCCAGGCCTCGGTGTTCGCCGAGAACCGGCTGATCCTGTCGGACCGGCTCTCCGTCCTCGGCGGCGTGCGCTTCGACGCGCCGACGCTGAACCGACAGGACCTCGTCACGGGCGACACCTTCGAGAAGACCTACCGCTCGCTCGGCTACCGCTTCGGCCTCGTCTTCAACCCGACGCCCGATACGGCGCTCTACGCGCAGGTCGCCACCGCGACCGACCCGGTCGGCAGCCTCATCACCCTGTCCCAGTCGCTGGCGGGCTTCCGGCTCGCCACGGGGCGGCAGGTCGAGGTCGGCGCCAAGGGCGTCGTGCTCGACGGCGCGCTCGACTGGACGCTGGCCGGCTACCGCATCGTGAAGGACGACCTGATCTCGCGCCTGCCCGGCGCCGCCGCGGTCGGGGTGCAGGTCGGCAGCCAGTCCTCGACGGGCGTCGAGTTCGCCGCGGCGCTGCGCCTGCCCCACGGCTGGCGGCTCGAGGGAAACCTCGCGCTCCTGAGGGCGCAGTACGAGGACTTCACGCAGGTCGTGGGCGGGCAGGCGGTCTCCTACGCGGGCAGGCAGCCGATCGACGTGCCCGAGCGCGTGGCCAACCTCTGGGCGACGTACGCCTTCGCCCGCGACTGGGAGGCCCGCGTCGGCGTGCAGAACGTCGGCACGGTGTTCAGCGATTTCGCCAACACCGCGCGGCGCCCGGCCTACACCCTCGTCAATTTCGGGCTCGACCGTCAGGTCACGCCGGATTCGCGGCTGAGCCTGCGCCTCTACAACCTGTTCGACCGGGTCTACGCGATCTCGGGCAACGCGGTCGGCGGGGTCGGCACCAACTGGCTGCTCGGGCGCCCGCGCTCGGTGGAGGTCGCCTACAGCGTGGCGTGGTGAGCGCACCGCGGCGCCCCAAAAGGAGGCCCGCCGCGGCCGTGCCGGACGGGCCCGAAGTCTGCTCCGAACCGGCAGCTTAGCGCACGGATCCGGCCGCGCCACGGCGCGGAAGGCTTAGGCCCGGGCGGCTCGGGAGCCCAGGGGTTGAGTCGCTCGGGCGGTCTGGACCGGACGCTCAGGCGGTCTGGGCCGGACGCTCAGGCGGCCTGGGCCGGACGCTCAGGCGGCCTGGGCCGGACGCTCAGGCGGCCGGCCGCAGGTGGCGCAGCCGGGCGAGCGCGCGGGCCAGGACGAGGCCGGCGGCCCAGCCGGCGCCGCCGCCCGCCGCCTTGACGAGGAAATCCGCCCCGCGCCCGTGCCGGGTGGGCTGGATGAGCTGGGACAGTTCCAGCAGCCCCGCCGCCGCGAGGGTGAGCGCCAGCACCGCGAGGCGCCGCCGCGGGTAGCCGCAGGCGAAGAGGAAGCCGAGCAGCGCGAAGGCGCCGAAGCGCTCGGCGGAGACGGGCAGGGCGGTCTCGGGTCGCAGGCCGATCGGGGCCGCGGTCACGACGACGAGCGCCGCGAGCAGGCCCCAGGCCAGGACCCGCGCGATGGTCTGGAGACGGGACGGCGCGTTGGGCATCGGATCGCCTACGCAACGGCCGCGCCGGGGTCAAACGGTCGGCCTCCCCCGGGCCCTCCTCCCGGTGCGCAACGGCACGTCGCGGCGCTCTCCCCGGAGCTAGGCTGCAGGAGTCGGCGAGGCATCGCCGAAGGCCCGGGTTCGAGCCCCACCGATGCAGGAGGTCCCCATGATCGCGGTGACGGCGCGACGGATTCTGACCCTGCTGGCCTTGGTCGTCCCCGCCTCCGGCTGGACCGGCCGCGCGGCGGGCCGCGCGGGCGGGCGTGCCGCCTCCCCGGCCGCCGACGCGGTCGTGTTCCGGCACTACCTGTAACGCGGGCCCGGAGCCCGGCCGGTCAGGCCGGCCGCTCGCTTCGCCGACGCAGCGCCTCCGGCAGCTGGCGCGTCCGCCGCACCCGCGCCGCGGCCCGCATGAAGGTCAGATAGTTCTCGGCCTCGTCCAGGCTCAGCCCGCTGACCAGCGGGTCGTTGCCGGCGATCACCGCGTGCGTGCCGTCGCCCGCGGGCCTCACGCTCAACCGCGACATGGCCTGCCTCCTCGGTCCGTCCCGTCGGGGCGCCGCGCGGGCGCCTCGGAGCACCTCACAAAGCTCCCGCTCACAGGAAGCCCTCCCTCTGCACGCGAGGGTGCAGCGGGCGTTTCGCGAGAGACCCTTAGCCGTCCAACCCGCGGGACCGTGATCGGTTCAGCGCCGACGCCCTGTGGCTCCGGCGCAACAAGCGTTGCCCACGCGCCACGCGAGCCGCGGCTGGCATGCTGGCGTGCCAGACCGTTAACCACGCGTTAACCATTGTAAACAAAATCCTCGTCTTAACGAACGGTACACGTTCGGCCCTCCGGCTTGCCGGCGGAAGTCCTCGCAGAGGTTTCCGCACCGCCCGGCCGGAGAACAACACAGCAAGACCAGTTGCAGGACAGTTCTCGGTCGTCCGCGCCCCGCGCGAGACGCCGGCGATGTCCTGCGCCTCTAGGGCAGCCGAGATGTTCATCGTCATCGACGAGCGTGAAAGCGTGACCGCCCAGTACGTGGCCGGCTTCAGCCAGGAGGGCGTCGTCGCCCGCGGCCTGCCCGCCCCCGACTTCCAGGTCTGGCTCAGCGACCTGCCGGCCGGCGACCTCGCGGGCGTCGAGGGCTTCCTGCTCGGCGATTGCGGCGACCGGCCGGGCTGCACGGCCGCGATCCGCAGCCTCTCGCCCGCGCCGATCATCGCGCTCAACGAGACCCGCTCCCTGGAGCAGACGCTGGCGCTGTTCACGGCGGGCATCGACGACGTGGTGCGCAAGCCCGTGCACGTGCGCGAGATCATCGCCCGGGCGAACGCGATCCGGCGCCGGGTCAGCCGCGGCGCCGCGCCCGCCGCCAGCCTCGACCAGGCCGGCCGCCTCGTCGTCCACGCGGACGGGCGCGACCCCGAGATCGACGGCCAGAGCCTGCTCCTGCCCCGCCGCGAGCGCCACATCCTCGAATACCTGGCGCGGAACCGCGGCCGCCAGGTCACCAAGGGCCAGATCTTCAACGCGGTCTACGGCGACCACGAGAGCGCCTGCGAGGAGAGCGTGGTCGAGGGCCACATCTCGAAGCTGCGCAAGAAGCTGCGCGCGCGCCTCGGCCACGACCCGATCGAGGCCAAGCGCATGGCGGGCTACACCTTCGTGGGCTGAGCCCGGGCGCCGCGCGAAACGAGAAAGGCCGCGCCCGTCGCCGGGCGCGGCCTTCTTCGCATGTCCGCCGCCCGGCTCGGGGCCGGGCGGCGCCCCACGCTCTTAGCGGAAGAGCGAGAGGACGTTCTGGCTAGCCGTATTGGCGATGGACAGCGACTGAACTGCCAGCTGCTGCTGAGTCTGAAGTGCTTTCAGCTTGGTCGACTCCTCTTCGATGTCGGCATCGACGAGGGTGCCCACGGCACGCTCATTAGCCTTGATAAGAGTATCGACAAAGGTCTTCTGACCGTCGATCTGAGTCTTGTTCGCGCCAAGCTTTGTACCGATATCAGTCACAGAAGCCAAAGCGGACTCAACCAGATTAATGTAGTCTTTAACGTTGTCGTCGGTGACCGCAGCCCCACTAATATCCATCTCGGCAACCGAATAGCCTGCGGCGGTTCCGTTGGCGCCAGCAGCGGTTGTCAATTTGTCGAGAATTCCGGACTTAGTCGTCGTAGCGTTATAAAGCGCAGTCGATGACACTGTGATATCAATGGTAGAGTATGTTGTCACCCCAGCCGCATCGCGCGAGAATCCCGCTACGATTTTCTTCACGTCCTGAAAGCCAGTAGCACCAGTATTAGTTGACAACCAATTCTGGCCGTTCGAGACGGACGAGTCGGCAATAGCTTTCATATTGCTCTGAATCGCATCAATCTCAGTTTGGACCTTCTTGCGATCGACGCCTGGCTGCAGCGCAGTCTGCAGCTTGGAGCGCATATTCTTAAGCTGCTCGATGACGTTGGTAACGCCATTGTACGCTGTATCAACAGCCGATGCGCCAAGTCCAAGAGAATCTTTTACGGCGCCAAGCGACGCATTGTCGGAGCGCACACTAGTCGCGATCGACCAGTAGGCTGCATTGTCGGAAGCGCTGGACACACGTTGGCCAGTCGAAACGCGATTGCTGGTCGTATCAAGTTGCTGACTGATACTCTTCAGGGTGGTGAGCGCCGTCATCGCGGCGGTATTCGTAAGAAGGCTGGTCACGCGACTGACTTTCCGGAAAGGAGGATGCGGGATGTCGTCCGAAGATCCGGGCTCGCACCGGGGCAGCAGGACGGCCTCATGCCACGGGCCGCGACAGGGCCCGTACCGCTACGCGTTACACATCCGGGTTCTCACCGGAGCGGCGGGCCGACATCATGTCTCCGGACCTCGCGATCCGGCCGCCGCTTCCATCGTGCCCGCCGAGGGCGAGTGCGATGCCCTCTTATTGCGGCGATCGTCTTAGCGGGCGGTTAAGCGCCCGCCTCCCGCGGGCGCCATCCCGCACGGCCTGTGGACAGGCAGGCCTCAGGGGAGAGGGGACAGGAAGGCGAGGCCCGCGAAGGCGCCGCGCCGCCAGCGCAGGCTCGCCCGCACCGTGCGCAGGTCGTGGCCCGCGATCACGAGGTCGAAGGTCCCGGGCAGTTCGACGCGCGCGGCGAGATGGATCTTCGCGCCCGCCCGCGAGAGATCGTGGATCACGCACGGCACGAGGCTGTCGCCGAGCACGATGCGGCCCTGCTGGATCAGCCGGTGGCGCTTGGGCCGGGGCGGCACCGCCGCGGCGGGCGGGCGCGCCGCCCCCTCGGCCCCGCCGTTCTCGCCGCCCGCCTCGCCCATGCCGGCCCCGTCCGCCACCCGGGCCGCGCGCCCGGCCGCCAGCATAGCGCTCGCCGTCGCCGAAGTCGCGGGCCGGCGCGGGCCGGCCCGCCCGCCTCTGCGTTAACCAAGCGGAAAGCATAAACCCGCATCGCTGGGTGGGAACGCTCCCTCCGACCCCGCAGGCGTCCGATGCCCGCCCGACCGGCCCCGCAACCCCGCGCCGAACTCCGCGCCGAACGCCGCATCGCAGCATCGCCGCGCCCCCTCGCGGGCGCGGCGATGCTGCGGCGCGCTCGCGAGGCGCGGGCCGAGCGGCTCGTGCTGGCCGCCGCGGTGCTGCTCGGGCTCGGCGCGAGCGGGTTCGCGGGCTACGTCATCGCCGGCCAAGAGCGGCCCTACGCCGTCCAGGCCGTGGTGCCGGCCGGGACCGGCCCCTTCGCCTGGAAGCGCCCGCCGGGTCCGGCCGGGCCGCGGCCGGCGGTCGTCGATCTCGACCCCACCACGACCGGCGCCATCCCGGCCCGGTCCGCCGCGGCGCCCGCGCCGGCCGAGCCGGCACCCGAGAGCGGGTACAGCCTGCGCGCGGTCGGCGGCGGCCTCGCCGTCCTCGAGGGCGCGGGCGGGCGGGTGACGGTCGCGACCGGCGGCGAGGTGCCGGGCGCCGGCCGGGTGCTCGCCATCCGCAACACGGGCGCGGGCTGGGTGGTCATCACCACGCAGACCATCATCGGGCCGGCGCAGCTGTGACCGGGATGGGCGCGCCCGGGCGGATTCCGGAGCGGCCGGCTGCGGGCCGGCAAGCTCCGAGCAAGCGTGCCCGCCTAGGCCGGGAGCCTGCCGTGCCCGCTCCAGGGCCCGCGACGGAGACGGACGCGATGACCCTCGACCATCCGGCCGCGCCCGGCCTGCCGGAGACGCGCCCGTGACCGGCACGCTCACGAGCTACACGCTCCTCGCCCGCGACCTCCCGACGAGCCTCAAGCGCAAGGCCGCCGAGGCCGCGGTCTCGCGCGAGACCGCCTACTTCAAGGCCCATATCGGCACGGTCAAATCCGTCGACGACCTGATGGCCGACCAGCGCCTCTACGGCTACGCCATGAAGGCGTACGGCCTGGAGGACATGACCTATGCCCGGGCCTTCATGCGCAAGGTCCTGAGCGAGGGCACGGACAGCGCGACGAGCTTCGCCAACCGGCTCGCCGACGACCGCTACGTGGCCTTCGCCAAGGCCTTCGACTTCACGAAGGTCTACGGCAGTTCCGGCGCGGGCCAGGACGCGGCGACCGCAGAGACGGGGACGACCGACGCCACGACCGCGACGGTCACGGGCGCCAGCGCGCTCGGCGGGAGCCTCGACTTCAGCGGCGCCAACGAGGCCAGCTTCTCGATCGCCACGCAGGTCGATGCGACGACGACCAAGACGGGCACGATCGTGCTCAACCGCCAGACCCTGACCGGCTACGCGCGGGATTTCACCCGGGTCACGGCGGCCGAGCTCGTCGCGGCGATCAACGGACGGATCGAGGCCACGGGCAAGGACAACCTCGCGGGCAAGGTCGCGGCCCGGCTCGACGACCGGAACAGGCTCGTCCTCGAGACGACCGCCTACACCGATCTCGGCGTGGACGGGGCGCCCGGCGGCACGGGGGCTGCCGCCGACACGATCTACGCGGGCGTCGGCGCGCGGCGCACGCTCCTCGTCCAGAACGTCGCGCTCTCGGACGCGGCACGGACGGCCGTCGACATCGGCTTCGGCACCGAGACCGGCCAGGACGCCCGCTCGCGGGCGGTGACCGACGCCTACCTGCGCCAGTCCCTGGAGGAGGATGCGGGGGCCGAGGATACCGGCGTGCGCCTCGCCCTCTACTTCGCCCGCAAGGCGCCCGAGATCACCTCGGCCTACGCCATCCTGGGCGACCAGGCGCTGACCCAGGTCTTCAACACCCTGATCGGCCTGCCGGCGACGAGCGGGGCCGCCTCGAGCGACGCCCTGGAGCGGCGCGCGGAGACGATCGCGGCCAAGATCGACATCGCCAGCCTGCAGGACCCGGCCGCGGTCGAGAAGCTGGCGCGCCGCTTCGCGGCGATCTGGGACGCGCAGAACAACACCGCGACCGCCCCGATCCTGGCGCTGTTCGGCGCGGGCGACGGCGGGAGCGGCATCGGCGCCGACATGCTGCTCGGCCTCCAGGCCAGCCGGCTGGGGTTCTGAGCCGATGCAGAACGGGCTCTACGTCGCGCTCTCCAGCCAGATCGCCCTGGAGAAGCGCCTCACCACCACGGCGCAGAACGTCGCCAACATGGCCACCGCCGGCTACCGCGCGGAGGAGACGAAGTTCACCGCCCTGCTGGCCCAGGCCAGCAAGGGCGCGGTCGCCTTCGCGAGCGCGGGCGACACCTACGTCTCGCGGGTCTCCGGCCCGATCGCCAAGACCGACTCGCCCCTCGACGTCGCCGTGCAGGGCGAGGCGTGGCTCGCCGTCGGGGCCCCGGGCGGCCCCGTCTACACCCGCGACGGGCGCCTCACCATGGACGCCACGGGCCGCCTCACCGACGTCTCCGGCCGGCCGGTGCTCGATCCGGGCGGCGGGCCCTTGCTGCTCGACCCGCAACAGGGTCCGCCGACGATCGGCCGCGACGGCACGATCCACCAGGGCGTCAATCAGGTCGGCGCGATCGGCCTGTTCACCTTCGACCCGAAGGCCGCGATCCGCCGGGCCGGCCCGAACGCCGTCTCTCCCAGCCTGCCCGCGCGGCCGGTGCAGGACTTCACCCGCATCGGCCTCACGCAGGGGCATCTGGAGGGCTCGAACGTCAACCCGATCCTGGAGATGACGAAGCTCATCACCATCCAGCGCGCCTTCGAGAGCGCGGCGAACCTGACGCAGCAATCGGAATCGACGCTGCAGGACGCCATCAAGACCCTCGGACCGCAGGGCTAGGCCGATGGCGGACGCGATCGAGCGCCTGGAACGGGCGATGGCGCAGGCGCAAGGGCACTTGGTCCAGGTCGGCGGCCACGTGCGCGAGGTCTCGGCCAGCGCCTGCCGGATCGGCGGGGTCGGGCCCTTCGTGCGGCTCGGCGACCGCATGGGCTTCGAGCGGGACGGGGACGGCGGCGACCAGATCGGCGAGATCGTGCGCATCGACGCCGAGGGCGCCACGCTCAAGACCTTCGGCCCCCGGATCGAGGCCGGCATCGGTACCCGGGTGTTCCGGCTCGGCGCGGCCGAGCTCAGGCCCGATCCCTCCTGGAAGGGCCGGGTGATCGACGCGCTCGGGCGCCCGATCGACGGGTCCGGGCCGCTCGGCGAGGGCGCGACCGCCGCCCCGCTCGACGCCGACCCGCCCGCCGCCTTCGGCCGCGCCCGGGTGCGCCGGCCCCTGGTGACCGGCGTGCGCGCGCTCGACCTGTTCACGCCGCTCTGCGCGGGCCAGCGCATCGGCATCTTCGCAGGATCCGGCGTCGGCAAGTCGACGCTGCTCGCGATGCTGGCGGATGCCGAGGGCTTCGACAGCGTGGTGGTGGCGCTGGTGGGCGAGCGCGGGCGCGAGGTGCGCGAGTTCCTCGAAGGCCCGATCGCCAAGGCGCGGGCGCGCTCGGTGATCGTGGTCTCGACCGGCGACGAGAGCCCGATGATGCGCCGGCAGGCGCCGAAGGTGGCGCTCTCGGTCGCCGAATCGTTCCGCGACCGCGGCGAGTCGGTGCTGCTGATCATCGACTCGGTCACCCGCTACGCCCACGCCGCCCGCGACGTGGCGCTGGCCGCGGGCGAGCCCGCGGTGGCGCGCGGCTACCCGCCGAGCGTGTTCTCGGACCTGCCCCGCCTCCTGGAGCGGGCGGGGCCGGGCCTCGACGGCCAGGGCAGCATCACGGGCGTGTTCTCGGTGCTGGTGGACGGCGACGACCACAACGATCCGGTCGCCGACGCGATCCGCGGCACGCTCGACGGCCACGTGGTGCTCGACCGCGCCATCGCCGAGCAGGGCCGCTACCCGGCCATGGACCTGCTCGGCTCGATCTCGCGGCTCGCCTCCGAGGTCTGGACGCCCGAGCAGCGCGACCTCGTGCGCAAGCTCAAGGCCATGATGGCCCGCTACGAGGAGACCCGGGACCTGCGCCTGATGGGCGGCTACCGGGCCGGCACCGACGCCGAGCTCGACCAGGCGATCGGGCTCGTGCCGAAGATCTACGAGGCGATGCGCCAGGAGCCCGGCCAGGCGCCGAGCCGCGACGCCTTCCTCGAACTCGCCCAGTCGCTGCGGGGCTGACGGCGACGATGACTAAGCCCCGCACAAGCCACCGCGCGCCTGATGCGCCCCGCAACGACCAGACCCTGAAGGTGTCCCCATGAGCCTCACCGGCGTGCTCCGCACCGGCGTCTCGGGCATGAACGCCCAGACCAACCGCATCTCGACGGTGGCGGAGAACATCCAGAACGCCTCGACCACGGGCTACAAGCGCACCGCGACGGAGTTCTCGTCGCTGCTGCTCGAATCCTCGGGCACCGGCAACTACAACTCGGGCGCGGTCGAGACCACGGTCCGGCGCAGCATCCACGAGGAGGGGCCGACGAGCTTCACCACCTCGGAGACCGATCTGGCGATCCAGGGCAACGGCTTCTTCCTGGTGCGGGATGCGGGCGGCGGGCAGTTCCTGACCCGGGCCGGCAACTTCGTGAAGGACGGCACCACCGGCGACCTCGTCAACGCGGCCGGCTTCACCCTGCAGGGCTACAAGCTCAACCCCGACGGCACGCTGCCGGCGAACCCGGCGCTCACCGACATCAAGTCGGGCACGAACCAGCTGATGGCGCGCCCCTCCAGCACGATGACCCTGCAGGGCAACCTGAAGTCATCCTCGGACGCGACCACCCCCGAAGTCAAAACCCCGATCACAACCTACGACAACCTCGGCAACAAGGTGACGTACGACGTCGTCTTCTCCAAGACGGCCGACCCGAACAAGTGGTCGGTCCAGGTCTTCACCCAGGACGCGACGCCGGCGACAGTCGGGACCGCGCAGCCGATCACCTTCGGCCCGACCGGCCAGCTCACGAGCATGTCAACCTTCGCCATCAAGGGGGCGGGCAACCGCCCGGACCTGACACTCGACCTCTCCGCGATGACGCAGCTCGCCCCCGACAGCAGCCCGAAGGGCGTGGCCGACGGCTCGGCGCCGACGAGCAGCACGGGCGTGGCCTTCGGCGACGACGGCACGGTCTACACGATCTACGCCGACGGCACCCGCGCGGCGACCTACAAGGTCCCGCTCGCCGACGTGTCGAGCCCGGACCAGCTCCAGCCGCGGGCCGGCAACGTCTTCGAGGCGACGCGGGATTCGGGCAACCTAGAGGTGGGCTTCGCCAAGCAGAACGGGCTCGGCACGTTCAAGGCCAAGGCCCTGGAGCAGTCGAACGTCGACGTCGCCACCGAGCTGACCTCGATGATCGAGTCGCAGTCGGTCTACACCGCCAATTCCAAGGTGTTCATGACCGGCAACGAGATGCTCGAGACCCTGATGAACCTCAAGCGCTGATCTCACCGACCTCTTTCGGAGCCGCATCATGGGCCTCCAGATCGCGCTGAGCACGGCGCGCAACGCGCTGCTCGCCACGTCGAGCCAGATCGCCGTCGCCTCCCGCAACGTCGCGGGGGCGAACGATGCCGGCTACGCGCGCAAGATCGCCACCCTGGTCACCGGCAACGGCAACGCGCAGGTGATCATCACCCGGGCGGGCGACCAGGCGCTGTTCACGCGCAAGCTCGGCGCGACCTCGGACGAGGCCGCGAGCGCCGCCCGCCTCGACGGGCTGAAGACCCTGGCGCAGACGGTGGGCGACACGGCCGACGCCACCTCGCCCGCCGCCCGGCTCGGCGCGCTCAGCGCCGCGCTCCAGGCCGCCGCCAACCAGCCCGACAGCAGCGACCTCGCCCGCTCGGCGGTGAACGCCGCCCGCGACCTCGCGGGCAGCCTCAACGACGCCGCCGCGGCGGTGCAGAGCGTGCGGGCGGACGCCGATTCCGCGATCAAGGCCTCGGTCGCCACCATCAACGGCCTGCTCCAGCAGTTCGACGCCACGAACTACGCGGTGGTGCGCGGCACGGCCAACGGAACCGACATCACCGACAGCCTCGACGACCGCGACCGGATCCTGACGCAGCTCTCCGCCGAGCTCGGCATCACCACCGTCACGCGGCCCGACGGCGGCATGGCGATCTACACCGACGGCGGCGCGGCGCTCTACGAGCGCGGCGCCCGCACGGTGCGCTTCGACCCGAACGCGCCGCCCCCGGGCAACGCCGTCACCGTCGACGGGGTGGCCGTGACCGGCGCCGGCGCGGCGATGCCCCTGAAGTCCGGCCGCATCGCCGGCCTCGCCGACCTGCGCGACGGCGCCGCGGTGGCCTACGGCGCGCAGCTCGACGCCATGGCGAGCGCCCTCGTCGGCGCCTTCTCGGAGACCTACACCGTCGCCGACCCGCCGCCCGCCACCACCGTCTCGACGGTGCGGGCGGCCGGCCTGTTCACCGGAACGGACGCTGCGGCCGTGCCGGCGGACGGCGCGGTGGTCGCGGGTCTCGCCGGGACGATCCGGGTCGCGGCGCGGGTCGATCCGCAGCAGGGCGGCGACGTGAGCCGGCTGCGCGACGGCGGCATCTACGACGCGCGGACCGTCGTGGGCACGGGCCAGGCCGCCTATGCGGGCCGCCTGAACGCCCTGGTGACGAGCCTCGGGGCGGCCCGCACCGTCGGCACGGGCACCGACCTCGCCGGATCGGCCACGCTCGCGGGCTTCGCGGCGGCCTCGGCCGGCTGGCTCTCGCAGGCGCGCAAGGACGCCACCGCGGCGGCCGAGTACCAGTCCACCCTGCTGTCGCGCGCGACCGACGCCCTGTCGAACGTGGCCGGCGTCAACGGCGACGACGAGACCGCGCTGACGCTCCAGCTGGAGCGCTCCTACACCGCCTCGGCGAAGATCCTCACCGTGGTCGACGACCTCCTCAAGACCCTCATGGACGCGGTGCGCTAAGACCATGATGACCACGAGCTACATCTCCAGCATCAGCCTCTGGAACGCGCCGCGCAGCAACGTCTCGCGCCTGCAGACCGAGCTGGCGCGCGCCAACGCCGAGATCGCGACCGGCCGCTACGCGGATGTCGGGCTGCAGCTCGGGACGCAGGTGGGCACCAGCCTGGGCGTGCGCCAGCAGAGCGCGATGCTCACCGCCCTGAAGGACGGCAACGGCGTCGCCGGCATGCGGCTCAGCACGAGCCAGACCGTGCTGGCCCAGCTCCAGGGCACGGCCGACGCGATGCTCAAGACGCTCACCGGCCTGCCGGAGGACAAGCGGGCCGCGACGGCGGCCAGCGGCGCGGAGAGCGCGCTCTCCGCGCTCGCGGGCGGCCTCGACGCCTCGACCGGCGGCCAGTACGTGTTCGGCGGCACCAACACGAAGGTCAGCCCGATCGGCCCGGACGGCCTCGCCGCCGCCAAGGACGCGGTCGCGGCCGCCTTCGGGAGCTACTTCGCCTTCCCGGTCGGCAGCCCCGCCACGGCCACGATCACCGCCGACCGGATGCGCGGCTTCCTGGACACGCTCGCCGCCCCGGGCGGCCCCTTCGCCGCGGGCTGGGGCGGCACCATCTCCCGCGCCGCGGGCGAGGCCATCTCCAGCCAGATCTCGCTGAGCGAGCGGGCGACGACCTCGGTCTCCGCCGACGACCCGGCCTTCCGCACCCTCGCCCTGGCCTACGCGGTCGCCTCCGGCATCGGACTCACGGGCGCCTCGGCGGCGGTGCAGTCGGTCGCGACCGAGCGCGTGATGAGCATGCTGGGCGAGGCGAGCAGCGGCCTCGTCGGCCTGCAGGCGGATCTCGGCCGATCCCAGCAGCGGATCACGGAGGCCAACACCCGGCTCGATGCCCAGAAGGCCCTCCTGTCGCGCGCGGTCAACGACTTGGAGACGGTCGATCCGGCCGAGGCCAAGACCCGCGTCGATGCGCTGACGACGCAGATCCAGATGTCCTACGCGCTCACCGCCCAGCTGCGCCAGCTCAGCCTCGTCAACTTCCTCTGAAGGCCGGCGGAGTAGCGTCCCGTCCCGCCGACCGACGACACGACCTTCGCCCCACGCCCCGCCACCCGCCCCGCGGACCCGGGCCACCTGCCATCGAACCGAAGGCACGCGATGTACCGATTTTCCTATTCCGAGATCTTGGAGGACGCGCCCCAGCTCGCCCGCGAGCGCGAGCGCATGGCCTTCGACCGGGCGCTCCATCTCCTGCGCACCGTCGAGGCGCGCGGGGAGCGGGGCGCGGAGCGCACGGCCGCGATCGCCTTCGTGCAGGATCTCTGGAACGTGCTGCTCTCCGACCTGCTCGACCCCGAGAACGCCCTGCCGGAGGCGCTCAGGAGCGATCTCGTCTCGATCGGCGCCTGGACCATGGGCGAGGTCGGCGAGGCCCTGCGCGCGCCCGAGCGCAGCCTCGCGGCGCTGATCGAGGTGAACACCTCGATCCGCGACGGCCTGCAGTGAGCGGCGGGAGGGGTCGGAGCATGCATCTCTCGCTGCGCGCCGGTGAGCGCGTCTTCGTCAACGGCGCGGTGCTGCGGGTCGATCGCAAGGTCGGCATCGAACTCCTGAACGACGCGGCCTTCCTGCTGGAGGGCCACGTGCTCCAGGCCGAGGAGGCGACGACGCCGCTCCGCCAGCTCTACTACGCGGCCCAGACCCTGCTGATCGACCCGGCCAATGCCGGCCCCGCCCGCGACCTCTGCGCGGGGCTCCAGGCCGGGATCCTGGCGGCCACCCGGGACGCGGCGATCCACGCCGGCCTCGCCGCCGTCCAGGCGCTCGTCGAGGCCGACCGCCCGTTCGAGGCCCTCAAGGCGATCCGCGGGCTCTACCCGGCCGAGGCGGCGCTGCTGGCGGCCTCGGGCGCCGCGCCCGCGCCCCCGCCCGCCGCCCTGCGCGCCGGCCCCGAGGCGGCGCCGCGCCGCCCGCGCGGCACGGCCGCCCCCGGGCAGGGGCCGGCCGTGCGCTTCGAGACCCGGCCGCGCCGGGCCGCCCCGGGGCAGACGCCGCCGCGCGCGCCGCGCCTCCTCACCGCCGGCCTCCGGCCGGACCACGCCCCCGAACCGGAGGTCTGACGTCCATGGACGTGACCAGCATCACGAACACGACCGCCGCCGCGACCACCGCCTCGAGCGCCGCGGCGACGGGCACGACCGGCGCCGCCACGGCCGCGGCCGCCAAGGCCACCAGCTCGGTCGCGGCCAAGCTCAACGCCGAGACCTTCCTGACGCTGTTCATGACGCAGCTGAAGAACCAGGACCCGACCAAGCCCATGGACGGGACCGAGTATGTCAGCCAGCTCGCCACCCTGTCCCAGGTCGAGCAGGCCACCCAGACCAACAAGAAGCTCGACTCGCTCCTCACCTCGAGCTTCCTCGACCAGGCCGACTCGATCGTCGGCCGCACGATCAGCTCGGCGGACGGCACCACCTCCGGCACCGTCCAGTCGGTGAAGGTCACGGGCGACGGCGCGCTGGCGACGCTGACCGACGGGCGCACCGTGCTGCTGCAATCGGGCGTCTCGGTGTCCTGAGGGCCGATTCGCGCTAGGGAAGGGCGGGCGGCCGCGGAGCCGGCCAGCGAAGAGAGCTGAGGTCATGAACGAGGTCGACGCCCTCGAACTCGTGCGCGCCGCGATCTGGACGGTGCTGGTGGCGGCCGGTCCCGCGGTCGGGGCCGCGATGGCGGTCGGCGTCGTGATCGCGCTGCTGCAGGCGCTCACCCAGATCCAGGAGACGACCCTCACCTTCGTGCCGAAGATCGTGGTGGTGCTGCTCGTGCTCCTCGTCACCGGCACCTTCGTGGGCGCCCAGCTCACGAGCTTTGCCGAACTCGCCTACGGGCGGATCGCCACCGGGTTCTGACGCGCGCGTCGTTCTCCCTCCCCCTTCTGCGGGCAGGGCGATCGCATAGGCCGAGCGAGCCTAACCCCGGTCAGGCGTGGGTCCCCTCTCCCATAGGGAGAGGTCTGCTTTCGCAGAAAGCCGGGTGAGGGGTATGGGGCTTCCAAAGAAGGCGCCGAGCTGAACGCGCGTCGATGCCGAGCGCCGTCCTGATCCGTCATACCCCTCACCCCAACCCTCTCCCTATGGGAGAGGGGGCGCGGCGCGGTTCCAGTCGCAATCTAGGAGACGACCCACCCCATATGCGATCGCCCTGCTCTGCGGGGGAGGGAGAGCGACGCCCGCGCCCATCCCCGCGCAAGCTTGCCGCGCGAGAAGCATCCCCGTGAGACGCGGGCGCCCCTGCGTCGAGACTTGGGGAACCCTTCATGGCGGCGGGTGCGGCGCTCGGCCTCGAACAGCGGAAGTCGCGGCGGGATTTCGGCTTCGCGGCCGGCATCGTGGCGATCCTCGCCGTCCTGTTCCTGCCCGTCCCCGCGCTCCTCATCGATGTCGGGCTCGCCTTCTCGATCGCGCTCTCGGTGCTGATCCTGATGGTGGCGCTCTGGATCCAGAAGCCGCTCGAGTTCTCCGCCTTCCCGACCGTGCTGCTGATCGCGACGCTGCTGCGCCTCGCGCTCGGCATCGCCACGACCCGCCTGATCCTGGCCAACGGCCAGAAGGGCGTCGATGCCGCCGGCCACGTGATCCAGGGCTTCTCGCAGTTCGTGATGAGCGGCGACTTCGTGATCGGGATCGTGGTCTTCGTGATCCTGATCACGGTCAACTTCCTGGTCATCACCAAGGGCGCGACCCGCATCGCGGAGGTCGGCGCCCGCTTCACCCTCGACGCCATCCCCGGCAAGCAGATGGCGATCGACGCCGACCTCAACGCCGGGCTGATCGACGACAAGGAGGCCCAGCGCCGCCGCCGGGAGCTGGAGGAGGAGAGCGCCTTCTTCGGCTCGATGGACGGCGCCTCGAAGTTCGTGCGCGGCGAGGCGGTGGCCTCGCTCATCGTGATCGCGGTCAACGTCTTCGGCGGCATCATCATCGGCACGACGCGCCACGGCATGCCGCTCGGCCAGGCGGCGGACGTGTTCGTGAAGCTGTCCGTCGGCGACGGCCTCGTCTCGCAGATCCCGGCGCTCATCGTCTCGCTGGCCGCGGGCCTGCTCGTCTCGAAGGGCGGCACGCGCGGCGCCACCGAGCAGGCGGTGCTCAACCAGCTCGGCGCCTACCCGCGCGCGCTGACCGTGGCCTCGGCCCTGATGTTCGTCTTCGCCCTGGTGCCGGGCCTGCCCTTCCTGCCCTTCGTGGTGCTGGCGGGCCTGATGGGCTTCATCGCCTACGCGATCCCGCAGCGGGCGGCCGCCCGCAAGGCGCTGGAAGAGGCCAAGGTCGCCGAGGAGACCGCGACCAAGGCGCAGGCCGCGGCCGCCGAATCGGTCAAGGAATCGCTCAAGACCCCCGAGATCGAGCTGATCCTCGGCCGCCAGGTCGCGGCGCAGATCCAGGCGAGCCACGCCGAGCTCTCCCACCGCGTCGCCAAGATGCGCAAGAAGTTCGCCCGGCAGTACGGCTTCGTGGTGCCCGACATCAAGCTCACCGACAGCGTGGCGCTGCCGCCCAAGAGCTACCAGATCCTGATCCACGGCACGGTCGTGGCGACGCAGGAGATGCGCCCCGGCGAGATGCTGGTGGTGGTGGGCGACGGGCCGAAGCCCGACGTGCCCGCCGAGGAGGTGCGCGAGCCCGCCTTCGGCATGCGCGCGCTCTGGGTGATGGATTCCTACGCCGCCGAGGTGCGCCGCACCGGCTTCGAGCCGATCGACGGCGCCTCGGTGCTGCTCACCCACCTCTCGGAGGTGATCCGCAACAACCTGCCCCAGTTCCTCTCCTACAAGGACATGCGCGGCCTGCTCGACCGGCTGGAGCCCGAGTACAAGCGCCTGCTCGACGAGATCGCGCCCGCGCAGATCTCGTATTCCGGCCTCCAGGCGGTGCTGAAGCTGCTGCTCTCCGAGCGGGTCTCGATCCGCAACCTGCACCTGATCCTGGAGGCGGTGGCCGAGATCACGCCCCACGCCCGCCGCGCCGAGCAGATCGCCGAGCACGTGCGGATGCGCATCGCCCAGCAGATCTGCGGCGATCTCGCCGAGAACGGCGTGCTCAACGTGCTCAGGCTCGGGGCCAACTGGGACCTCTCCTTCCACCAGAGCCTGAAGCGCGACGCCAAGGGCGAGGTGGTGGAGTTCGACATCGACCCGCGCCTCGTCGAGCAGTTCGGCAGCGAGGCGGCCGCCGCGATCCGCGAGCGCCAGAAACAGGTCCACGGCTTCGCGCTGGTCACGGCGCCCGACGCGCGTCCTTACGTGCGCATGATCATCGAGCGGATCTTCCCGACGCTGCCCGTGCTCTCGCACCTGGAGATCGCCCGGGGCGTGGAGATCAAGGCGCTGGGGACGGTCTCGTGAGCCGCCGGCGCGCTCCCTGCCGCCGGGGAGGCGGCGCCTGACATGAATGCCGGCCCGGAACTCTTCCTCGGCGTGTTCCTGATCTTCTGCCGGATCGGCGGCTGCCTGCTCGTCGTGCCGGGCTTCTCCAGCCCGCGGGTGCCCCAGCAGGTCCGGCTGCTCATCGCCGGCGCCGTCTCGCTGGCGCTGGCGCCGCTCATTCTGCCGCTGTTCAGCCAGAAGCTCGCCGGCCAGGCGCCGGGGGAGACGCTCCGCTGGATCCTCACCGAGACCGTCACGGGCCTGCTCATCGGCTTCCTCGGCCGGATCTTCCTCGTGGTCCTGGAGACCGTGATGAACGCGACCTCGACCATGGTCGGCTTCGGCGCCATGCCGGGCGCGCCGGTCGAGGGCCAGGACCCGGTGCCGGCGATCGACTCGCTGATCCTCGTCACCGCGACCGCGCTGCTCTTCGCGAGCGACCTGCACTGGGAGCTGTTCCGCGGCCTCGCCGAATCCTACGGGCGCATCCCGCCGGGCGAGGGGATCGGCAGCCAGACCGCCCTGGTGCGGGTGGTCGATCAGGTCGCCGACGCCTTCATGCTGGGGCTTCGCATCACCGCGCCCTTCGTGATCTACGCGATCGTGGTCAACCTCGCGGCGGGCTTCGTGAACAAGCTCTCGCCGAGCATTCCGGTCTACTTCGTCGCCACGCCGTTCGTGATGTTCGGCGGCCTGCTGATGCTCTACTACCTCGGGGGCGAGATCATGATGCAGTACCTGCAGACCTACGCCGCCTGGCTGCGGCAGGGATAGGCGTCGTGGCCCACGATCCCCGCCGCCTGGAGCGGGCGGAGCGGCTGATGCGGGTGCAGGCGCAGATGCGCCGCGTCGCCGAGACGGAACTCGCCCGCACCCGCGAGCGCGCCGCCGCCCTCGAGGCCGACCGGGCCGCGCTGCTGGGCGCGCTCGGGGCCGGGCAGTTCGGGCACCTGCTGCTCGGCGCCGCGAACCGCCGCCTGCAGGGACTCGCGGCCGAGGCCGGCGCGGTGGAGGCCGAGATCGGGCGGCAGGCGGATGCCTTACGCGAGCGGGGGCTCGCCGAGAAGCGCTCCGAGGCGCTGGTCGAGCGCGCCGCCGCGGCCGAGGCCCGCGAGCACGAGCGCCGCGAGGCCCTCGACCGGCTGGACGGGCTGGCCCGGCGGTCCCCCGGCGACGCAAGCCTCCCGTAAGCCAGGGCGGGTAGGGCAGGATATCAGGCCAGGATCCGGCACACCCGTGCCGGGAGGACGAAGCGATGAGCATCTCCCCGCCCACCGACATCGTGATGGACGTGGCGAAGGCCGCCGACCCGCAGCGCTACCAGGAGGCCGCGGCCAAGCTCTCCGCGCCCGGCGACCCGGCGGCCTTCACGGACGCCGTGCGGGCGGCGGGCCTCGCGCTCCACATGCCGCTCGACGCCCGCGGCTCGCTCACCAGCCTGCAGAACCAGACCACGCTGGCGGGCGCCGGCCCGGTCAGCGACCCCTACAAGAAGTTCGAGGGCCTCGTCCTGCAGCAATTCGTCGAGGCGATGATGCCCGACAAGTCCGAGACCGTGTTCGGCAAGGGCAATGCCGGCCACATCTGGAAGTCGATGCTGGCCGAGCAGATCGGTCAGCAGATCGCCAAGGCCGGCGGCATCGGCATCGCCCGGATGCTGGACAAGGCCCATCCGGAGACGGCCCAGCCCGTCCAGCCGACGCAGCCCACGACCGATTCCGCCGCCCCGAAGGTCTGACCCGCGATGCTGATCGCCGCCCTGAAGCGCCTGGAAGAGACCGTCGAGGCCGAGACCGAGGCGCTCGTCGCCCGCCGGCCCCTCGACCACGCCGAACTCAACCGGGCCAAGAGCCGGAGCCTGCTGGAACTCACCCGGCTGACCCGCGACCTCGACGCCACCGCGCTCGACGCCGCCACCGCGATCCACCTCGCGCGCCTGCGCGACAAGCTCGTGCGCAACCAGGAGGTGGTGGGGCTGCACCTGCGCGCCGTCGAGGAGATCGGCGAGACGCTGGCGGCGGCCGCCCTCAACCAGGAATCCGACGGCACCTACACGGCGCGGCTCGGGTTCGGCGCATGAAGGTCCTCGTCACCGGCCTCTGGATCTGCGCCGTCACCATCGCCTCCTGCTACGGGGCGGTGACCTGGGGCGGCGGCCTCTTCGCCAAGAAGACGGAGGCCTACTTGGAGGGCCTCCAGTACCAGAAGCTCGCGCCGATCAACATTCCGATGATCGCGGACGGGCGTGTGCAGGGCTACGTCATCGCGGTGCTGGTCTTCACCGCGGATGCGCGCCTGATGCACACCCTGCCGGTGCCGCCGAACGCCTTCGTGGTCGACGAGGCCTTCCGGCAGATCTACGCCGACCCGAGCCTCGATTTCCGCAAGCTCGCCAAGTACGACATCACCCGGCGCCTCGCCGAGGTCCGCAGCGCGGTCAACGGCCGCCTCGGCGCCGAGGTGGTGAAGGACGTGCTGGTGGACGAGATGAACTTCGTGCCCAAGCGCGAGGTGCGCTCGTAGCGCTCCCTCCCCGAGGAGAGGGAGGATGCCCTACGCCGCCAGGAAATCCCTCGCGGCTTCCCCGGCGAGCAGCCGCGTCAGCCGCTCCTCGACCGTGAGGTCCGTGGCGATCAGCATGCCCCCGCAGACCGTGCCCCGGCCCGCGACCGCGTAGGCGAGGGTGCCGGCCGGCACGAGCCCGCGCGGGCCGGCGACGAAGCCCTGGAGCGCGCCCGGCGGCTCGCTGCGGCCGTTGACGAGGGTGAGTCCCGCGGCGCGGCCCTCCGCCACCCAGGGCACGAGGTTGAGCCGGCGCGCGCCCTGCTGTGCCAGCGCCCGGCGCGGGCCCGACAGCGCGACGATCGCCTCGGGCGCCAGGTGCAGCAGCCCCTCGAAGGCGAGCGCGGCCTCGGCCGCCCCCCGGAAGCGGTCGATCACCGCGATCCCGTCGAGGTCGTCGAGCAGCACGAAGATCCGCTCGTGCGCCACGTCCGGCCCGTGCAGCCGCGTCGCGATGCGGTGGGCGGTGGCGCCCTCCAGGCGCAAGCGGCCGGCGTGCCAGGCCGGACCCGCCACCGGCTCGCGACCGTCGAGCAGCGCGACGTTGTGGGCCCGGGCCGAGACGAGGTAGTGGCGCGCCGGGCCCGCCTCCAGGCTCTCGGAGCCGCCCGCCTCCACGATCCAGCGCACGCCCTCGGCGGCGAGCACGAAGGAGGTGCAGTCGGCGTGGCCCTGCGGGGCCGCGAAGGTGCAGGCGAAGTGCGCCGCGCCGCGCCCGACCGCGTCGGCGCGGGCGTTCAGCGTGTCGTGCGCGAAGCCGCCCGCGGAGACCGTCGCCCCCGGGCCCTGCCCGCGGGCGGCCGCGAGGTCGGTCCCGCGCGCCAGGAGCCGGGCGACCCAGGCCGCCTCGTCGCCGGCCGGCGGGGCGTCGCCGAAGGGCGGCAGCCGCCCGCCCGGGTCGAGGAGCCCGGGAAGCCCCGCGAGGCCGGCCTCGACCCGGGCGGCGATGTCGGGACCGGGCGCCTGCCCGGCGAGGCATTCCGCCAGCGCCCGGCCGAGGCCGAGGAGGTCGAGCCGCCGCTGCAGCGCCGGCTCGGCGAAGCGCCCGTCCGGCCCGATCAGCGCCGCGACGGCCTCGCCGAGGACGCGCAGGGCGAGGCCGTCCCAGAAGGGCGCCAGCGGCAGCCGGGGCAGGGCGCGGGCGACGGCCAGGAGGGCGGCGGCGGCCTGCACACCGTGCAGCGAGCGCCCGAAGGCGTTCTGCCCGACGATCTCGGCGAGCGCGACGCCGTGCTGGGCCGCCGCGCCGACGAGGACCGGGCGCAGGCCGGCCTCGTCCTGCGCCGGCAGCGGCCCGGCGGCAAGCCCGGCCAGCACCTCGGCCCGGAGGCTGAGCGCCGCCGGGTGCAGGCTGAGCGGGTCGGCGGGCTGGCCCCACGGGTTCTCGCCCGCCCAGGAGGCGGCGGTTGCCGCGGCGAGCGCGGGCGCCGCCGCGCCCAGCGGCGCCAGCCACCCGAGCGACTGGTAGTCGAGCCGCCAGGGCACCGAGCGGAAGGGGTCGGCGCGCCAGTCCGGCGGGTCGGGCGGGGTCCAGTCGGGCAGGCCGGCGAGCCGCAGGAGCGGGCGCCCGTCCGGCCCGCGCCCCGTGCGCTCAGGGCCCTGGCGGAGCGCGCGGGCCCGGGCGAGCGGGGCGGGGCGGGGCGTCGAGGCGGAGAGGGGCGGTGGAACGGGCGCCGCCGCGGCCTCGCCGCCCTCTCCGCGGCTCCCTTCGCCGCTCCCTTCGCCGCTCCCTTCGCCGCTCCCTTCGCCGCTCCCTTGGCCGTCCGCCGCGGCCTCGCCGGCCCCCGGCATCCAGCCGGCCTCGGCCCCGGATTCGAGCCCGAGACGCTCGGCGAGCCGGGCCAGGAAGGCCGGTCCGTCGAGGAGGTCGTCGCCGCAGAGGCTCTCCAGGCGGAAGCGCTCCTCCAGCGCCACCTCGGGCGCGGCCACCAGCTCGACCGCGGGCGGGTCCTCGTCCGCCTCCTCCCAGGTGCGGAAAGCCAGCTCGGCCGTGACGGCCCCGGGGGGCGGGCGCAGCGTCAGGGTGAAGCGGCGCGCCTGCGGCCGGGCCGGCAGGTTCACGGAGGCGCCGTGGCCGGGCACCGACACGGTGTCGGGATAGGGCAGGGGCAGCTCCGCCCCCGCCGCGTCCCGGTAGCGCAGGCCCGCATAGGCCGCGTGCTCGTCGGGCCGCTCGGAGAAGATCTGGCCGCGCAGGACGAGGCCGGCGCCCGGCACCAGGGCCTGGACGAGGACCAGCGGCTCGGGACCGAGCCGGCGGCGGCGCGCGCCCGGAGCGGGCGCCCCCCCGGGCCCGGTCACGACCGGGCGCAGCCGCACGCCCGAGACCCCGAACGGCGCGGTGTTGCGCCAGGAGCGGAAGCCCAGGGCGAGGTCGCTGGCGGGCGCGGGCACCCGGAAGGCGACGCGCAGCGCCGCCGCGCGCGCGCCCTCCGGCCGGTAGGCCGGGCCGGGCAGCCAGATCCCGTGGGGATCCGGCAGGGTGCGCACCAGCCCCGGCACGGATTCGAGGTCGAGGCTCGACCCGTCGGGGGCCAGGAAGTCGAAGCCGACCAGCGCGAAGTCGAGGGCGCCGCCGGCCTCCTCGGCCGGATCCCAGGCCAGGGTGAAGTCGAGGGCGTACCAGGTCTCGGGCGCCAGATCGCGAAAGCCCAGGACGGCGCGGGCCCAGCGGTTCTTGGCCGCCACCACATGCTCGCCCGCGCGCCCCCCCGCCCCGGCGCCGCCCGCGTAGCGGGCCGTGGCGGGCACGCGCTCGGCCGGGTCCGGCGGGTCCGATGCCGCCGCGTCGGGGCCGGGCCGCGCGTCCGACGGTTCGGCCGGCAGCTCTTCCGGCGGGTCTTCCTGCATCTTGGACGGCGGTTCCTCGTGGTCCGGGCAGCGTCCGAGCGGTGCGGCGGCGCGCCCGGGCTGTCAAGGCGGGGCGGGGCCAGCCTCGTGCAAGATTGCCGCCCTACACCCCTGATCCATGGGAGGCCCGCGTCCGGGCCCGGGACCCGTGGCGCGCGCCGGGACGGCGGCAAGGAGGCGGCATGAGCGGAATCTACCTGTTCGACCTCGCCTCGATGCAGGCCCGGCACCTCGGGGTGCGGCAGGCGACGATCGCCGGCAACGTCGCGAACGCGAACACGCCGGACTACAAGGCGCGGGACGTCACGCCCTTCGCGCAGGTTCTGGCCCGCGCCGGCTACGAGATGGCGCAGACGGCCTCCGCCCACGTGGACGGCGCGGGCGCCGGCACCCGCGTGCAGGAGGCCCGGGACGGCTGGGACGTGCTGGAGACCGCGAGCGCCGTCACCCTGGAGCAGGAGCTGCTCAAGGCCGGCACGGTGGCGCGCGAGCACAGCCTCAACACCGGCATCGTCAAGGCCTTCGACCGGATGCTCAAGCTCGCGGTGAAGGGATGATCGACCCGCTCCTCTCCGCCACGCGGCTCGCGAGCGCCGGCCTGGAGGCCCAGTCCCTGCGCATGCGGGTGGTCTCCGAGAACCTCGCCAACGCCCAGTCGACCGGCGAGACGCCGGGCGCCGACCCCTACGCGCGCAAGACCGTGACCTTCCGGGCCGAGATGGAGCGGGCGCTGGGCGCGGCCTCGGTCCGCGTCTCCGGCATCGGCAACGACACCGCGCCCTTCCGCACCGAGCACGACCCGGCCAACCCGGCCGCCGACGACAAGGGCATGGTCAAGCTGCCCAACGTCAACATGCTGGTCGAGATGGCCGACATGCGCGAGGCCAACCGCTCCTACGAGGCCAACCTCCAGGTGATCAAGCAGGCCCGCGCCATGGTGGCGGGCATGATCGACCTCCTGAAATCCTGAAGGATATTCGACCGATGATCGAGGCTCTCGGATCGCTCTCGGCCTTCGACAGGGCCGTCCAGGCCGCCGCGCTCTCGCGCGCCGACAGCGCGGCGCCGGTGCAGAAGAGCGCCTTCGCGGGCGCCGCGGCGCTCGCGGGCGGCATCCCGGCCGCCCCGTCCGCGGCGCCGACCGACTTCGGCGACATCATGGCCCAGCTCGCAACCGGCGTACGCAACGACGTGCGGGCGGGCGAGGCGGCCTCGATCGCGGGCATCCAGGGCCGGGCCACGACCCAGCAGGTGGTCGAGGCGGTGATGTCGGCCGAGCAGAGCCTCCAGACCGCGGTCGCCATCCGCGACAAGGTGGTGGCCGCCTATCTCGAACTCAGCCGTATGGCGATCTGAACGGCGATCTGAGGAACCCCGATCATGCGCGCCCTCGCCATCGCCGCCACGGGCATGTCCGCCCAGCAGCTCAACCTCGAAGTGATCGCGAACAACGTCGCGAACCTCAACACCACCGGCTTCAAGGGGGCGCGGGCGGAGTTCACCGACCTGCTCTACCAGGCCGAGCGCCAGCAGGGCGTGCCGAACCAGGCCGGCCAGGAGGCCGTGCCGGAGGGCGCGATGCTGGGGCTGGGCGTGCGCGCCGCCGCGATCCGCAACCTGCACCGGCAGGGCTCGCTGGCGCAGACCGGCAACCAGCTCGATCTCGCGGTCAACGGGCGCGGCTACTTCCAGATCACGAGCCCGGCGGGCGAGATCAACTACACGCGCGCCGGCTCCTTCAACAAGAACGCCACCGGCCAGCTCGTGACGCTGGAGGGCTACCTCGTCGATCCGGCGATCCTGATCCCGCCGAACGCCTCCGAGGTCACCGTGAACCTCTCGGGCCAGGTCTACGCCAAGATCGACGGGCAGGTCGCCAACCAGCAGATCGGCCAGCTCACGCTCGCCAACTTCGCCAACGAGGCGGGCCTGGAGCCCTTGGGCAACGGCCTCTACCGCGAGACGCCGGCCTCCGGCGCGCCCGTCGTCGGCAACCCGGGCGACGTCAGCTACGGCAAGATCCAGCAGGGCTACCTCGAGGGCTCGAACGTCGATCCGGTCAAGGAAATCACCAGCCTGATCACGGCCCAGCGCGCCTTCGAGATGAACTCGAAGGTGATCCAGGCCGCCGACGAGATGTCCTCGACCGTCTCGAAGGGCATCCGCTGAGGCGGGAGGGCGCCCCCGAAGGGACCGCTCGGTCCCCGCCCGAACGACCCGAACGACCCAGCGGCGCCCCGTGCGCCGTCCGCTCCCGGCGCATCCTTCGGCGATCCCTCATGGCCCGCACCAAGCCCGTCCGCCACTTTCCCGGCTCCTTGCCCGGCTCCTTGCCCGGCTCCTTGCCCGGCTCCTCGCCCGGCTCCTCGCCCGGCTCCTCTCGGCGCCCCTCCCTCCGCAACCGGCTCCGCCGGGCGGCGCTCCCGCTCCTGCTGCTCGTCGCGAGCCCCGCCGACGCGGGCCCGGACGAGATCCTGCTGCCGGTGCCCACCGTCACGGTCTACCCGGGCGACACGATCAAGGACTCGATGCTGCGGATGCAGGCCTACCCGTCGAGCTACCGGGCGCGGCAGGCCGTGATCGACGCGCCGCTCGCCATCGCGGGCCGCACCGCGCGGCGCATGCTGCTGCCCGGCGAGCCGGTGCCGGTGAACGCGGTCGACGACCCCCGCCTCGTCAGCCGGGGCGCGCTCACGCAGATGATCTTCGAGGAGAACGGCCTCGTCATCACGGCGGTCGGCGCGCCGCTCCAGAACGGGGGTCTCGGCGAGACCATCCGGGTGCGCAACGCCGACACCAACCGCATCGTGCTCGGCACCGTGCTGGCGGACGGGCGCATCAAGATCGGGGCGCAGTGATGCCGCTCCCGATGCGCCGCCTCGTCCTCGCGCTGCTGGCGGTCCTGCTCGCGGGGCCGGCCCTGGTCCCGGCGGGGCCGGCGCTCGCCGGCACCCGGATCAAGGACATCGCCACGCTCAAGGGCGTGCGCGACAACCAGCTCTTCGGCTACGGCCTCGTCACCGGCCTGCAGGGCACGGGCGACACCTTGCGCAACGCGCAATTCACCGAGCAGTCGCTGCAATCGCTGCTCGACCGGCTCGGCATCAACGTGCGCGACGCGCGCCTGCGCACCCGCAACATCGCGGCCGTGATGGTGACTGCCGACCTGCCGCCCTACACCGGCACGGGCTCGCGCATCGACGTCACCGTGACCTCGATGGGCGACGCCACCTCGCTCAGGGGCGGCACGCTCCTGATGACGCCGCTCACCGGCGGCGACGGCCTCGTCTACGCCGCCGCGCAGGGGCCGCTCGCGGTCTCGGGGTTCAACGTGCAGGGGCAGGCCGAGCAGCTGACGCAAGGGGTGCCGACGGCCGGGCGCATTCCGAACGGCGCGCTGATCGAGCGCGAGGTGCCGGGCACCTTCCGCGAGTTGCCCGAGCTGGTCTTCGAATTGAAGAACCCCGACTTCAAGACCGCGACCCTGGTGGCGGACGCGATCAACGCGTGGTCGATGGCCCGCTTCCGCCGCCGCATCGCGAGCCCGCGCGACCAGCGCTCGGTGGTGGTGCTGCGCGGGCGCGACGCGACGCAGACCCGGCTGGTGGCCGAGATCGGCGACCTGACAGTCCAGCCCGACATCCCCGCCAAGGTGGTGGTCGATCAGCGCACCGGCACGGTGGTGATCGGGCGCAACGTCCAGATCTCCACGGTGGCGGTGACGCACGGCAACCTCACGGTCCGGGTCACCGAGACGCCGGAGGTGGCCCAGCCCGCGCCGTTCTCCCGCGGCGAGACGGTGGTGGTGCCGCGCACCGAGGTGGCGGCCCGCGAGGAGCAGGGCAAGCTCGCCATCGTGGGCGGCTCGGACCTGCAGACCCTGGTGCGCGGCCTCAACTCGGTCGGCTTGAAGCCCACCGACATCATCGCGATCCTGCAGGCGGTGAAGACCGCCGGCGCCCTCCAGGCGGAGCTGGTGGTGCAATGAGAGCCCTGCCCACCCTGTCCCTCACCCTCCTCATCGGCCTCGCCGCCTCCCCCGCGCTCGCGGCGGGCGGCGGCGACAAGCCGGACCCGGCCAAGGAGGCCGCCATGAAGGCGCTCGCGATCCGCGACGCGCCCAAGGAGGCGACCGCGCAGGACTACGTGAAGGAAGCGCCGAAGGCCGGCTACTGCGCGGGGATCGCGGACGCCGCCGCCGACGCCCGCTTCGCGTGGCAGAAGGAGCAGCTCGCGGCGCTGGAGCGCGACGTCGAGGCGCGCATCGCCAAGCTCGAGGCCAAGCGCGCCGAGTACGAGGACTGGCTCCGCCGCCGCAACGAGTTCCTGGCCAAGGCCGACGCGGGGGTGGTGGCGCTCTACGCCAAGATGCGGCCGGACGCCGCCGCGCCCCAGCTCGCCACCATGCCGGAGGACGCGGCCGCCGCGATCCTCACCAAGCTCAACGCCCGCGCGGCGAGCGCCATCCTCGCCGAGATGGAATCGGCCCGCGCCGCCGGGCTCGCCCGCAAGATGTCGGACCTCGGCCGCAAGGCGGCCGAGAGGACGAGCGAGCCCAAGAAGGACGAGAGATCGTGACCCCCGCCCTCCGCCTGCCCGCGCGCGCCCTGGCGCCGATCCTGGCCCTTGGCCTCGGCGCCTGCCAGAGCACCCTCGACCCGATCGGCCGCCCGCCCGTGCTCACCCCCGTGGGCGCCGGCCTCAGCCCGCCGCGCGAACCCCTGCCCGTCACCTTCGGGGCGCTGGGGCCGCGCTCGGGCTACCATTCCACGTGGTCGCCGGGCAGCGCCGAGCTGTTCCAGGACCCGCGCGCCCGCAACGTCGGCGACGTGATCACGGTCAACATCGCGATCAACGACAAGGCGCAGTTCGACAACGCCACCGAGCGCTCGCGCCAGCAGAAGTCGACGCTGGGCTTCGATTTCGGCTACGGCGTCTCCGCGCTCAAGGACACCGCGACCGCCGACACCGGCATCCGCTCGGGCACGAGCACCAAGGGCGAGGGCACGATCGACCGCAAGGAGACGCTCAGCCTCTCGGTCGCGGCGGTCGTCACCGAGGTCCTGCCCAACGGCAACGTGCTGATCTCGGGCTCGCAGGAGGTCAGGGTCAACAACGAGGTCCGGGTGCTGGCGGTGGCCGGCATCGTGCGCCCGCGCGACATCTCGCGGCGCAACACCATCGAGTACGACAAGATCGCGGAGGCGCGCATCTCCTACGGCGGGCGCGGCCGGATCACCGACGTGCAGAACCCCACGCTCGGCCAGCAGATCTTCGAGACCGTCGCGCCGTTCTGAGGTTTTTTCGACATGGCCGATGCGCAGAAGAAGAAGGGCGGGGGCTCGATCGGGGCGCTCGCCCTCGCCACGCTGGTGGCGGTCGGCACGGGCGGCGCGCTCGGCGTCTACCTGCTGTCCTCGGTCGAGAAGGCCGTGGACCAGAAGGTGCGCGACGAGCAGGCCAAGCCCGTGGCCGTGCTGACCTACGCGGGCGACCTGACGCTCCGCAGCGTCGGCTCGGTGGTCACGAACCTTGCCGAGCCGCCCGAATCCTGGGTGCGCGTCGAGTCCTCGGTGGTGTTCAAGGCCGGCACCGTCCAGAACCCGGACGCGACCTTGGCCGAGATCCGCGCCGACCTGCTCGCGTATCTGCGCACCCTCTCGATGGCCCAGATCGAGGGCGCGAGCGGCCTGCAGCACCTGCGCGAGGACCTCAACGAGCGCGTGGCGCTGCGCACCAAGGGGAGCGTGCGCGAGCTGATCGTCGAATCCCTGGTGGTGCAATGACGAATCCGCGACGCTTCGGGGCAGGCCTCGGCCTCACGCTGCTCGGCCTGAGCCTCGCGGCCACCGCAGCCCACGCGCAAGCGGCGGCGGGCGGCGTCACCGGCGTGCCCGCCCTCGACCAGCTCCTGCCCGCCGGCAACGGCGCCGCCTCGGGGCGGATCCTCCAGCTCGTCGCGCTGCTCACCGTGCTGTCTCTGGCGCCGGGGCTCCTCGTGATGATGACGAGCTTCACGCGGTTCGCCGTGGCGCTCTCCTTCCTGCGCTCGGGGCTCGGGCTGCAGAGCACGCCCGCCAACCTGTTCATGGTCTCGCTCGCGCTGTTCATGACCTTCTACGTCATGGCGCCGACCTTCGACCGGGCCTGGAACGAGGGCCTGAAGCCCTTGCAGGAGAACCGGATCACCGAGGAGGAGGCCTATTCCAAGATCGTCGACCCGTTCCGCGAGTTCATGACCGCCCAGGTCCGGCCGAAGGACCTGCAGACCTTCTCGGATCTCGCCAGCCGCAACTTCCCGAAGGCGGAATCCGGCGACAAGATCGACCTGCGCATCCTGATCCCGGCCTTCATGATCTCGGAGCTGCGCCGGGGCTTCGAGATCGGCTTCCTGATCGTGCTGCCCTTCCTGGTGATCGACGTGATCGTCTCCACCATCGTGATGTCGATGGGCATGATGATGCTGCCGCCCACCGTGATCTCGCTGCCGTTCAAGGTGCTGTTCTTCATCCTGATCGACGGCTGGAACCTCCTGGTGAGCGGGCTGGTGCGATCGTTCTTCTGAGGCGCACCGGCCTTTCACTTCCCCTCTGCGGGCAAGCTGATCGCATGGGGCGGGGGCAGGCCGGATCGCTCGGCGGGCCACCCGGATGCCCCATGAGGCGCAGGTCCCCTCTCCCATAGGGAGAGGGGGCGCGGCGCGGTTCGGGCGCGATCCGGCAGAGGTTGCCCGCCATACGCCCCCGCACAGGGGGTAGAGCGTTTGGCGTCGCGCAACCCCCGCGCAAGGCTGACCCGCCAGACAGGCTGGCGACGCATGTCACGTCGCCAGCGGGATCGGTGCAGGGATGTCGGGTCGCGAGCAGGCCGAGAGGCTGTGGAGCAACATCATCGAGCTCGGGCCGCGCCGGCTCGTGGCCCTGGGGCTCGTCGGCCTCCTCGTCTTCGTCGGCGTGGGGCTGGGCGCCTACTATCTCAGCCGCCCCGCCCAGGAGCCGCTCTACACCGGGCTCTCGCGCGAGGATGTCGGGCGCATCGGCGGCGTGCTGAAGGACAACGGCATCCCGTTCGACGTCAGCGCCGACGGCACCGCCGTGATGGTGGCCTACGGCAACACCGCCCAGGCCCGAATGCTCTTGGCCGAGAAGGGCCTGCCGCAGAGCGCCAAGTCCGGCTACGAGCTGTTCAACGATCTGGGCTCGCTCGGCATGACCTCGTTCATGCAGGAGGTGACCCGGGTGCGCGCGCTCGAGGGCGAGCTCGCCCGCACCATCCAGGGCATGAAGGGCGTGCGCGCCGCCCGCGTCCACATCGTCCTGCCCGACCGCGCCTCGTTCCGGCGCGACCAGCAGCCCCCCTCGGCCTCCGTGGTGGTGCGCACCGAGCCCGCCGACGACGTCTCGGGCGCGCAGGCGATCCGCCAGCTCGTGGCGGCGGCGATCCCCGGCCTCAAGGCCGACCGCGTCACCGTGATCGGCTCGGACGGCACCATCCTGATGTCGGGCGACGACAGCAGCCTCGCGCCCTCGGGCAAGATGGCGAGCCTGGAGCGGATCGTCAGCCGGGAGGTGCAGGACAACATCCGGCGCACGCTCACCCCCTATCTCGGCACCGGCAACTTCGAGGTCAGCGTCGCGACCCAGCTCAACACCGACAAGACGAGCACCAACGAGACGATCTACAACCCCGACCAGCGCGTCGAGCGCTCGACCCGCTCGGTGCGCGAGAGCGAGAACGCCCAGAACCGCAAGTCCGACCGCCCGACCAGCGCCCAGCAGAACCTGCCCGACCAGCGCACCCGCTCGGACGGCAACGACACCTCGTCGAACGAGACCTCCAAGAAGGAGGATCTGACGAACTACGAGATCTCCCAGAAGACGATCCAGACGGTGAGCGACGGCTACGCCATCCGCCACCTCTCGGTCGCGGTGCTGGTCAACCGCTCGCGGCTGGCCGCGCAGGGCGGGCCGGACGGCAAAGGTGAGGGCAAGGGCCCCAGCGTCGAGGCGCAGATCGCCGAGATCGAGCAGCTCGTGGCCTCGGCGGCCGGCTTCAGCAAGGAGCGCGGCGACACCGTGAAGGTCGCCGCCGTCGGCTTCATCAACGACGGCCAGTCCCTGGAGCCGGTGCCCCCGCTCTCGGCCACCGACGTGCTGCTGCGCCAGTCCGGCACCCTGATCAACGCGGCCACCATCCTGGTCGTGGCGGCCCTGCTGATCTGGTTCGGCCTGCGCCCGGCGCTGCGCGCGATCCTCGCCACGCCCGAGGCCGCCCAGACCGAGATGGCGGCGATCGAGGGCGCCGCGAACCCGGCGCTCGCCGCGGCCGGCGCGGGCGAGGCGGCGCTCGCTCCCCCCGGCGCCGACCCGACCGCGCTGGCGCCCCCCGCCATGGCGAACCTGATCGAGGACATGGCCCAGACCATGGCCGCCAAGATGGAGCACTCGCCCCAGAAGCGGCTGGAGCAGATGATCGACCTCGACGAGGAGCAGGTCGCCCAGATCCTCAAGCGCTGGCTGATGCGTGAGGAGGCCACCGCGTGAGCGCGATCCTGGCGAGCTTCCTGCCCGACTTCTCGGACGCGCTGGAGCCGGCCCCGCAGGCGTCGCAGGACGCGCAGGCGGCGCGGGCCCCGCAGGACGCGCAGCCCGACCCGGCTCCCTGGATCCCGACCCGGGTCGTCCGGACGAAGCCGCCGGAGGCCCGCGCCGCGGCGATGGCGGCGGCCGAAGCGACGGCGGAGCCCGCCGCGGCGCGGGCGCCGGACCGCGCGCCCGAGCCCGCGTCCCAGCCCGCCTCCCTCACGTCCCTGCCGCTCCAGCCCATGACCGTGCCGGAGGCCCTGAACGCGCTGCAGGCGCTGGTGGGCCAGCCCGCGGCCCGGCCCGGACCGCAGGTCCCGTCCCCGGAAGGGCCGTCCCGGCCGCCGGCCGAGGTGATCCCGCTCGTGCCCCAGGGCGCGGACCCGTCCTTCACAGATCCCTGGGCCGGGCTGAAGCGCACGGCCCCGACCACCCCGCCCGAGCCCGTCGAGACGCCGGAGGAGCGCGCCCAGCGCGTCGCCGAGGCCGAGGAGCGCGGCCGGGCGGCGGGGCGCGCGCAGGGGCTCGCCGAGGCGCGGGCGGACGCCGAGGCCGCGATGGCCGCCGCGCGCGAGGGCTTCGCGGCCGAGCTCGCGGCCGAGCGGGCGCGCTGGAGCGAGAGCGAGGCCGAGCGGCTGGCCGCGGGCTTCGCGGCGGCCTTGCGCGCCCTCGATGCGGACCTGACCCGGCGCATCGGCCGGCTGCTGGTGCCGGTGCTCACCGACGCCCTGCGGCGGCGCGCGGTGGACGACCTCGCCCAGGCGCTCGGGCGGCTCACCGCCGACCCGAACCACGCCGCGATCCGGGTGAGCGGGCCCGAGGACCTGCTGGCGGCCCTTGGCCAGAGGCTCGGGGCGCAGGCCGACGGGATCGCCTTCGCGCCGGGCGCGGCGCCGGAGGTCTCGGTCGTGGCCGACCAGACCGTGATCGAGACGCAGCTCGCGGCCTGGACCCGCCTGCTGGCCGCTGCCGCGGCGGATCCGGCGGCGGATGCGGAGAGCTGAGATGGCCGAGGGCCACCAAGAGATCATCATCATCAAGCGCCACGGCGACCACGAGGACGGTCACCACGGCGGCGCCTGGAAGATCGCGCTCGCCGACTTCATGACGGCGATGATGGCGCTGTTCCTGGTGATGTGGCTGATCAACTCCACCAGCAAGGCGCAGAAGCAGTCGATCGCCGAGTACTTCAACCCGGTGAAGCTCGCCGAGGTCACGCACGACCGGAAGGGCCTCTCCGACCCGCAGGACGCGCCCTCCGACCCGGCGAGCGCGGGCGGCGGCAGGACCGAGGCCGAGGGCAAGGGGGAGGGCGAGGGCCGGGGCGAGGGCAAGGGGCCCGACAAGGGCCAGCCGGCGCCCCCCGGCAGCCGCGCCCGCGAATCCGCCCTGTTCCAGGACCCCTACGCGGTGCTGGCCAAGCTCGCGGCCGAGGGCGAGCGCTCGGAGGTGGCGAGCGTCGATGCCGCGGCCAGCGAGGCCGGCCTGCCGGGCGTGGCCGGCGGCGAGGCCGCGCGCGACCCCTTCGACCCGCTCTACTGGCAGACCGAGGCCCTGCCGAAGGCCCGCAGCGAGCAGCCGGGCAAGGTCGGCACGGTGGCGCACGCGCCGAGCGAGACCCGGCTCGACGCGCGGGCGCAGTCGGCGAAGGACGGCGCGAAGGATCCCGCGAAGGATCCCGCGAAGGACAGGGCCGCCGCCAAGCCGCTGCAGGTCGCCTCGGCGGACGCCGCCCTGCCGGCCGCCGTGCGCGACGCCCTCGGCCCGGCGCGGCCCAAGGCGCCGGAGAAGGTGCCGGATGCGAAGGATCCGCCGAAGGAGGCCGCCCTGGATCCCGCCAAGGACTCGGCGAAGGACCCGGCGAAGGACCTCAGGCCGGAGCCCGCCAGGGACGCTCCCAAGGAAGCCTCCAAGGAAGCCTCCAAGGAAGAGGCCGCCGACCCGCGCGCGGCCGAGACCGCCGCGATGGCCGAGATCAAGGCGGAGATCGCCCGCGCCGTGCAGCCCGCGAACACCCGCGCCCCGGCGCCCCGGGTCGAGGTGCGCCGCACGGGGGAGGGGGTGCTGATCAGCGTCACCGACGAGATCAACTTCAGCATGTTCGAGATCGGCTCGGCCGAGCCCGCCCCGAAGGTGGTGCGCGCGCTGGAGCGGATCGCCAGGATCCTCAACGCCCGGCCCGGCCGCATCGTGGTGCGCGGCCACACGGACGGGCGCCCGTTCCGCTCGGAGACCTACGACAACTGGCGCCTCTCCTCGGCCCGCGCCCAGATGGCCTCCTACGCGCTGGTGCGCGCCGGCCTCGACGAGGGCCGCCTGGAGCGCATCGAGGGCTACGCCGACCGCCAGCCCCGCAACCCCGACCCGAAGGCCGCCGAGAACCGCCGCATCGAGATCCTGCTCCGGGGCCAGCCGGAATGAGCGGCGCCTCGAAGACCGTCCGCCTCCGCCCGCGGGGGGTGGCGGTGCGCCTCGCGGCCCTCCTCGCCCTCCTCGCCCTCCTCCTCGCCGCGCCGGCGCTGGCGGCGGGCGGCGGGCACGGGGGCGAGCCCCCGAAGCCCATCGAGCCCCTGCCGGTCGCGCCGCGCGGGCTGCCGGTGGAGCTGGTGCGCACCCTGCAACTGCTTCAGGACCGCATCGCCCGCGGCTCGACCCAGGCCCACGCCGCCCAGCGCCAGCTCCTGGTGCATATCGAGGCCCGCTTCCTCGCCCTGGAGCCCGAGACCTGGGCCGATCCGGCCAACGCGCGCGCGGGCGTCGCCTTCGCGCTGGCGGGCGGCGGGCCCGCGGTGCTGCGGCGGATGCTCGATGGCGCCAAGCTCGGCGAGGCCGAGGTGCCGCTGGTGCAGGGCGCGCTCGCCTACGTGGAGGGCCGGGAGCGGGAGGCGCGCACGCTGCTCGCCCGGTTCGACGCCCGCGAGATGCCCCCGGGTCTGGCCGGCCAGCTCGCCCTGACCCAGGCCGCCGTCACCGTGCGCGAGGCCCCGCGCCGGGCGCTGGAACTCCTGGGCCAGGCGCGGCTGCTCGCGCCCGGCACCCTGGTGGAGGAGGGGGCGCTGCGCCGCGAGATCTTCGTGGTGGCGCAAGGGGGCGACGCCGAGCGCTTCGAGGCCCTGTCGATCCAGTACCTGCGCCGCTTCCGACGCTCGGTCTACGCGGGCAATTTCCGCCAGCGCTTCGCTGCGGCCCTGACCCGGCTCGACTTCGCCAGCGACGGGGCGCGGGACGCGCAGCTCGCCCGCATGCTCGACGAGATCGAGCCGGAGGGCCGGCGCGACCTCTACCTGCTCGTCGCCCGGGCCGGGCTGGACGGGGGCCGGCGCACCACCGCCCTGTTCGCGGCCGAGCGCGCCGCCGGCCTCGCCGGGCCGGATTCCCGCGCCGCCGCCCAGGCCCGGCTCTACCGCGCCGCCGCGCTCGTCGTGGTGGACGGGCGCCTCGACGAGAGCGTCGAGGCGCTGCGAACCATCGACCGGGCGCAGCTCGGCGAGGCCGACCGGCGCCTCCTCGACGAGGCGCTCTCGGCCGCGACCCAGATCCGCATCCCCGCGCAAGCCGGCTCTGCCAAGCCCGACCCCGTGCCGGCCGGCGCCCGTGCGCTGCCCGAGGCCGCCGCGATCGGGCGCGCCCAGGAGGCGCTGGCGCGCATCGACCGCCTGATGGACGACAGGAGCGACCCGTGACCGCCCTCGACGCCCTGCTGCCCGGCCTGCGGCAGCGCCCCGATCCGGCTCCGAAGAGCCCCGACGCGCCCGCCCGCGACACGGAGCCCGGTTCCGCCCGGGACTCGGCCAGGGACGCGGGCCGGGACCTCTCCAAGGATCCGACCAAGGACGCGGGCCGGGATTTCGGCCGGGAACTCGACCGCCTGGAACGACCGCAGGGCCGCGGCGGGCGCAGGGCCGCGGCGGCTGCCGACGACGCCCCCGCGGAGGTACCGGCGGAAGAGGAGGCGCCCCGGCGCGCCCCCGCCGAGCCGGCCATCGACCCGCAGGCCGCGCTGCGCGCCCTGTTCGGCGCGGGGCAGGAGGCGGCCCCGGTCCTCGGGCAGCAGGCGGGGGTGCAGCAGACCGCGCAGGCCGCACAGATGCAGGCCGCCCAGACGCAGACCGCACAGACGCTGACCGCACAGACGCCGGCCGCACAGGTCCAGGCGGCCGCGGCGGCGCTCGCCGCCCCGGGTGCCGGCGCCGCGACGGACCTCGCCGCCCTGGCCGAGCGCGCCGCGCGCCGGGCCGCCTCGGCGGAGCCTCCGGCCGCGCGGCCGACCCTCGCGGTCCTGGCGCAGGAGACGCATTTCGCGCCGGTCGCGCCCTCCGGGCTGCCCGCCGGCCCCGCGGCCGGTGCCGTGCCGGACGCCGCGGCCGCCCTCGCCGCGGTGACGGGCCCGGACGCGCGGGCCGCCGGGGCGAATGCCCAGGCGGAGGGCGCCGCGCTGCCGGGATCCGGGCCGGCGGCACTGCGGACCGGCGGCGCGACCGTCGCGCCGCCTCCGGAAACCCCGCGGGCGGCCGCGCCGGCCGTCCCGGCCGCGGACCCGGCCGCATCGGCCGTCCCGCCGGCCGCGGTCGCGGCGGCGGCCTCCGCGGCGACCGACACGCCCGCGCCCGTCCCGGCCGGCGGCCGGACGGCGCAGGCCCGCGAGGCGGAGCGGACGGCGGCCGGTGCCCGGTCGGGGAGCCCGTCGGTGCAGGCCGGGACCGAGTCGGTCGATGCCCGGGCCGGCACGGCCCCGGCCGTGGCGCGGACACACGGCCAAGCGTCCGGCCAGATGTCCGGCCAAGCCTCCGGCCAAGATGCCGGCCAGAATGCGGGGACCGCGGGCCGGGAGGGCGCCGTCCCCGACCCGGCGCCGGGCGAGGCCGAGGCGACCGACGCGGTCCCGGGCGCGGCCGGGGGTCAGGCCGGGCTGCCGCCCGCGACGCTGCGCCAGCTCGCCCAGGCGATCGCCGCGGAGGCTCCCGCCGCCGCGGCGCCGGCCCAGGCGGCGCGGCCGGGCCAGCTGCCCGAGGGGCCGCTGCGCCTGCTCACGATCCAGCTCCAGCCGGGCGACCTCGGCACCGTGACGGTGCGGATGCGCCTGCAGGAGGGCCGGCTGGAGATCGGCCTGGAGACCGGCCGCCACGACACCGCCGAACTGCTGCGCCGCGACGGCGGCGCCCTGACCGAGCTGCTGCGCGGGGCCGGCTACCAGACCGACCTCGTCGCCATCCAGGCGGGCGGGGCGGAGCTGTCGGGCGGCCAGCCGGGCTCGGGCCAGGGAGCCGGGCAAGGGGCCGGACAGGGCGCCGGGCAGGGCGCTCAGGCCGCGCCGGGCCGCGGCCTGCCGGGTTTCCCGGCCGAGGGCGGCCAGGGCGGGAGCCAGGGTGGCGGCCAGGGCGGGGAGGGGCGCAACCCCGACCAGACCGCCCGCCGCGGGAGCGAGGGACCCCGGAGCGGGGAGAGGGGACATGAGGCGTATCCTGACGCGCGCGATCGTCGCGGCCTGTATCTCTAGCCTGTGCGGGGCGCCGGCCGGCGCCACCGCGCCCGCGCCCGCGGTGTCGAGTCCCACGGCCTCGGCGGCCGACGTGCCGGTGCCGGCCGCCCCCAGCCGCGTCTGCGAGCAGCAGATGGCGCAGGCCGCGGCCAAGCACGGGGTGCCGCTGGGCATGCTCTACGCGGTGGGGCTGACCGAGAGCGGCAAGCGCGGCTCGCTCCAGCCCTACGCGATGAACATCGGCGGCCGGGCCTATTTCGGCACCGGCCCGGCCGACGTGCTGCGCAAGCTCGGCGAGGCGCAGGCGGCCGGCACGCGGCTGGTCGATCTCGGCTGCATGCAGATCAACCACCACTATCACCGGGCGAAGTTCCCCTCGCTCGAGGCGATGATCGACCCGCGCCAGAACGTCGAGTACGCCACCCGCTTCCTGAAGGAATTGAAGGAGCGCGAGGGCAGCTGGACCCTGGCCGTGGCGCGCTACCACGCCGGCCCCAACAACAACCCGGCCCAGAAGCTCTACGTCTGCCGGGTGATCACCAACATGGTCGCCACCGGCTTCGGCAGCTGGACGCCCGGCGCGAAGACCTTCTGCCAGTAGGGGCGGGCGAGCATGGGAGCGCGGTCGGCCTGCTCGACCGCGCGGCCGGCCGCACCGGCCGTTCGCGAGCCGATCAGGACCGACCGTGCCGCCTCAGTCCCATCGGGGCGGGCAGGAAATTTGCCACCGGCATTTCCATATGCGCTAGGGTGGATCGTTGCACTCCCGGACAGGCAACCATGGCAATCTACGAGCACCTATTCCTCGCACGCCAGGATGTGACGTCCCAGCAGGTCGAGACCATGATCGACACCTACAAGGGTGTGATCGAGCAGAACGGCGGCCGTCTCGAGAAGATCGAGATGTGGGGCGTCAAGTCCCTCGCCTACCGCATCAAGAAGAACCGCAAGGCGCACTTCGCACTCCTCAACATCGACGCCCCGCCGGCCGCGATCGCCGAGATGGAGCGTCAGATGCAGATCTCGGAAGACATCCTGCGTTTCATGACGATCCGCGTCGAGGAGCTGGAGGCCGAACCGCCTGTCCTGACGCAACGGCAGGGCGGCGGTCATAAGGAACGCCCGCTCCGTCGCGGCGACGAATTCGCCGGCAGCGTGCACGGCGCCGTCGCGCACGGCCCGGATCCAACCGCCTACGGCCTCTACGGCCTTCCGGCCGACGAGGGTCATGATGCAATCCTGGAGACCCAGTACGATTTGATATTGAGCCAGCTAAGAATTCTGAACGAAGAGATCGAAGAGCGACTTGGGGGGCGCATCAACGATGAGCGGGGGAGTGTTCGGCGCGATAAAGAATGGAATATTGATACTGGAGGAGATGAATCGCCTCAAGGACAATATAAAGAAAATTCTTGACCGCGTCGAAGAGCTCGAGAACCGCCTAGACAAAATCGATACGGGAAATCAAATTTCCGCCGTCCGGGACGAGGCGCTGATCGCGAAGTTCGAAGCCGCGACGAAGGCTGCATCCGCCGAGACGCACGCCCGTCTGATCGAAAGGATCGTCCGCCTCGAGATGACGATCGAGGCGGACGCCGGAGCACACCCCAAGCGCATCGGTCCGAGCGAATGATCCGGCTTGCCGCGGAGAGGAGCCTCACCCGACCGTCAGCCCTGCGCCGTCGTGCCCGTGCGCGGCGCAGGCTGTCCCGACCGGATCGGTCCCGAGCCCGACCCGCCGCCGGCAACCCGCGCCGAATGCAGGCGACATCCGGGCGATAGCCGAGCGCGATCGAGATAGCCCCCCGAACCGGCCGGAGAGAACCGGCCGGGGAACCGGCGGAGCCGGCCTCACCCCACGTAGACGTAGCCCATGTAGCGCTTGGCCTCGATCGGGTCGTAGCCGAGGCGCTGGCTGAGCTTCTTGCGCAGCTTGCTCACGTGGCCCTCGACCACGCTCTCCTCGACGCCGTTGCTGTAGACGCCGTAGATCACGTTGAAGACCTGCGCCTTGGTCAGCCGGCGGCCGCGGTTGCGCACGAGGTATTCGAGGATGTGCCGCTCGCGCCGGGGCAGGGGCAGGGGCTCGCCGTCCACCTCCGGGTCGCGCCCGTCGAAGAACACCCGCAGGCGCTCCGGCCGGGCCGGGGCCTCGGCGCCGGGAGCGACCGGGAGCACGCCGCCGTTCACCCGGCGCCAGATCGCCTCCGAGCGGGCCAGGATCTCGCGGACATGCACGGGCTTGGGCAGCACGTCGTCGATGCCGGCGTCGAACAGGACGAGGGTCTGCTCCAGGGAGCGCTGGTCGGCGAGCGCGATGATCGGCGCGCGGGAGTGCTTGCGGATGATCCCGGCGCAGCGCGCCCGGTCCTCGAAATCGCCCAGCAGGAAGCCCTGCACCGCGTCGAGGTCGCCGCGCGAGGCGGTCTGCAGCCAGCCGGTGAACTCCTCCGGCGAGAGCCCGAAGGCCGAGACGCCCTCGCGGTCGAAGCTCGCCGCGTAACCGGCATTCACCGAATCCCTGGCATCCACCAAACAGTACATCCGCCCCAGCCCCCGGTGCTCAGCAGATCTCGTCGGACCCTCAACACACCGCAACTTGTAAATGTGCGGAAATATACAATTGGAAATTGTATGGCGCAATTATGTCCGCGGCGCCCGCCTCCCTCGGTTTCTTGAGACGCACGGCCCGATTCCTGAGATGTTGCGTTCCGGGCCGCAGGTCAACGGCGCCGCGCGGCGGCGCGCGGGATCGCGGCCGCTTTTCGGCCGGTGTTGCGGATATGCCGGAAGACTACGCAGAGACCCCGCGCGGCGCGTCGTCTCGCCGCAGCTTGGCCGCGCCGCGCCGGGCAGGCACGGCGGCCGCCTTCGACCTTGGCCTTACGGGCGCGCCGGCGCGGAGGACTTGGGGCCATCGCCCGGGGACCTCCCCCCGGGGACCACCCGCCAGTGCCGGGGATCCGGCCTGCGCGCGGTGCCGGCCCAAGGCCCTGTCGCCCAGGCCCTGTGGCTCAGTCCTTGTCGCTCAGTCCTTGTCGCTCAGGCCTGGGCGCGCTCCAGGCGCGCGTCGGTGAGCGCGCGGGCGAGGACGTCGGGGGAGAAGGGCGGCTCGGATTCGGCGAGGATCCGCTGGATCGCCACGCCCGCGAAGTAGCCGTCGAGGACGAGCTTGAAGAACACCGTCACGGGCTTCGTCACGAACTCCATGTCGAGCACGACCTGCAGCGAGCGGCCCCAGGCCAGCGTCACGTCGGCGGCGTCCGCGTAGGCCAGCGTCGCGTCCTTGAAGAAGGGCTCGGCCGAGGAGGCGACGAGGTCGGCGATGTTGCCGTGGTGCTCCCCCCGGACCCAGCCGATCAGCACGCCGCCGTCGAGCAGGCACAATTCGGCGATGAAGTCGCGCAATTCCTCGGCGAAGACCCGCTCCGAGGCCGCGATCACGTCGGCCGGGGCGGTCCGGCCGAAGGCCGGGTCGTAGGCCTGGGGGATCATCGGGGCCTCGCGAACAGGAAGAACAGGATCTGGGCGACCGCCCGGTAGAACTCGGCCGGGATCGTCTGATCCACCTGCACAGCATCGTACAGCGACCTTGCGAGAGGCTTGTCCTCGATCACCGCGATGCCGTTCTCCTCGGCGATGGCGCGGATGCGCAGGGCGATCAGGTCCTGGCCCTTGGCGACGACCAGGGGGGCGGGGTTCTCGCTGGGCTCGTAGCGGAGCGCCACGGCGAAGTGGGTCGGGTTGGCGATCACCACGGTGGCGCGGGGCACGGCCGCGAGCATGCGGTTGCGCGAGCGGTCCTGGGCGAGGGAGCGCAGGCGCGCCTTCACGGTCGGGTCGCCCTCGGTCTGCTTGTACTCGTCCTTGACGTCCTGGACCGACATCCGGAGCGAGCGCTGCCAGCGCAGCCGCGCCCAGACGAGGTCGCCCGCCACGATCACGATGGTGGCGATCGACACCGCCGAGACGAGGCGGATCGAGATGGTGAGGATCAGCTCCGGCAGCTGGCTCGGATCGACGAACATGGCATTCACGGCTTTCTGCCGCTCCGAGCGCAGGAGCAGGATGACCACCAGACTGACACCGAGGACTTTAAGGACCGATTTCAGGAACTCGATCTGGCCCTGGCGCCCGAAGATCCGTCCGAGGCCGGAGGCGGGCGAGACGTTGCGCCACTTCGGCAGGATCCGGTCGCCGACGAAGCGGGGCACGTTCTGCAGGATCGAGGCGGAGAGGCCGCAGGCGGCCAGCAGCAGGACGAAGGGCAGGAGGAAGCGGGCGGTGGCGCCCGCCACGGCCTGGAGCAGCAGCAGGACGTCCCCGGCGCTCGCCAGCGCGAAGCCGCGCGGATGGTCGAGGAAGGGCGCGAGATCCCGCGCGAGCTGGGCGGCCTGCCCCCGCGCGAACAGGCTGAGCCCGATCAGGAGGCCGAGGATCGAGGCGAAGACCGGCGCCTCCCGGGAGAACGGGATGTCGCCCTTGTCCAGCGCCTCGCGCACGCGGCGCTCGGTCGGGGCCTCGGTCTTGCTCTCGTGATCGACGTCCTCAGCCATGCGGGCGGCCCGCGCTGACGGCCCGCTCGCTCATTCGACCGCGGCAGGCGTGTGCCGCCCGCCCGAAGGGCGCGAGCGCGACTGCGCGTCGGCGTGCGTGCGCCGGATCCCGGTCGGTCCGATCCTCGGACCGACCGCACCCAGAAAAGCTGGAGCCGATCGGGCACCGATCGGGTCTAGCGGATGAGCGCATCGCCCGCCCCCTCCTCGGCGTTGATCTCGATCTCGCCGCGGCCCGCCATGTCCATGGCGAGGTCGGTGATGGAGCGGCGCGCCTCCATGACGTCGCGCTGGGCGGCCGGCTCGCCGCCGTTCAGCTCGTGCTCGACCATGCGCTTCACGCGCGCCGAGAGCGCCGACAGGATGACGCCCCGGAACTCCGCGTCCGTGCCCTTGAGGGCCAGGACGAGGCGGTCGTTCGGGACCGCGTCGAACAGGGTGGTGCGGGCGCGGGGCGCCAGCTTGACGATGTCGTCGAAGGTGAAGAGCAGACCTTTCAGGATCTCGACCGATTTCGGGCGCGCGTCGGCCAGCGCCGAGAGCGCCTCGTCCATCTGGGCCCGGTCCATCTTGTTGATGATGTCGGCCATCTTGGCGTGGGTGTCGGCGCCGGAATTGCGCGCGCCGTTGGCCATGAAGTCCTCCAGCAGCGCCCGCTCCAGCATGGACAGGATCTCGTCGTCCACCGGCTTGAAGCTGAGCATCCGGCGCACCAGCGTGTTGCGCAGGGGCGCGGGCAGCTGGCTCATCACCTTGGCGGCCACCGCCGGCTTGATGCGCGAGAGGATCAGCGCCGCCGTCTGCGGGTGCTCCTTGACGAGGTAGCTCGCCAGCACGCTCTCGGAGGCGGCGGACATGCGCTCCCAGACCGAGCGGGCGCCGTTGCCGCGCACCTCCGCGAGCAGCTCGGAGAGCTGCTCGGCGGGGATCAGGCCGGTGAGGAGCTTCTCGACCTCCTGCACGGTGCCGACCAGGCTCGCGCCGCCAGCGAACTCGACCGCGAAGGACTCGACCACGCCGTCGAGCTGGTCCGGGCTGACCGCGCCGAGCTGCACGGCCGAGCGCGTGATGCGCCGGATCTCGTCGGGCTCGAAGTACTTGAGCAGGCGCCCCGCCGCGGGCTTGCCCATGGCGAGCAGCAGGGTCGCGACCCGGTCGACCGGCGCGAGCTGGCGCCCCGCGCCGCGCAGGGCCGGGGCGGCGGCCGGCGCCGTCGGGGCCAGGGCGGGTGGCGCCAGGGATGCTGCCAGGGGAGCTGCCGCCACGGCTGCGGCCTCAGGCGGCCGGGGCGGAATCGGCCGGGCCGACCACCTCGGTCAGCGAGACGCCGAAGCGCGACGAGTCCTCCTCGACGATGACGATCTCGCCGCGGGCGACGACGCGGCCGTTGACCATCACGTCCACGGGCTCGCCGACCCGGTGGTCGAGGGGCACCACGGCGCCGCGGCCGAGCTTCATCAGGTTGGCGACCGGCATGGTGGCCGAGCCCAGCACGACCTGCACCAGCACGGGGATGCGCAGGATCGAGTCGAGGTTGCGCCCGTCGCCGACGCGGGGCTCGGCGGCCGGCTGTGCCCCGAAGGGGGTCTCGGCATCGGGGAAGGGGCTGGTGCTCATCGGGGACTCGGGGTCGTGGACCGGGCGGCGAGGGCGGTTCTAGCGGTCCTGGCTGATGCGAGGCTGTCGCCGCCTCGCGGTGCCGGGCGGCCCGCGCGTCAGGCCGCGGGGGGAACGTCGCGGCGCGTATCGAGGCGCCGCTGGGCCGCCTCCAGCTCGGCCAGCGTGGCGCGCGCCTCCTCGATCCTGCGGCCGAGCGCGTCGAGCACCTCGCGGCCCTCGCCCGCGAAGCTGCGCACGGCCTCGCCCGCGCTCGCCAGCGCGTGGCCGGAGGCGGCCACCGCCCGGCCGTACTCGGCCTGGGCCCGGTCGAGGCGCTTGAGCTTCAGGTACATCGGCACCACGCAGGCGCTGGTCGCGACCAGCGCGGTGAGCAGCACGCCGTCAACCAGCGAGGCCATGGGGTCCGTCCTTGTCCTTCAGGTCCTTGCCGTCCTGGGCGATGACCTCGTCGATCCGCAGCACGTACGAGCCCTGCGCCTGTCCGGCGCGGGCCCAGAACAGCGGCCGGTCGTTGCCCTCGAGCTTGATCCGGGTGGCGGGCGTCGCGTCGAGCCCGATCACCTGGCCGACCGTCAGCCCGGCGATCTCGCCGAGCGTGAGGTGGCGCTCCTCCAGCACGGCGCGGAGCGTCACCTCGGCCTTCTGCACCTCGGCGGCGATCTGGCTCGACCAGCGCGGGTCGCGCGCGGTCGATTCGCCGGTGAGCACCTTGGCGAGGCTCGCCCGCAGCGGGTTCAGCAGCGCCTGCGGGATGACGAGGAACATCTCGCCGCTGCGGTTGAGCGCCTGGAACAGGAACTTGGCCTGCACGGCGTTGTTGGTGCGCCGGCCGATCACCGCGAACTCCATGCGGGTCTCGGTGCGCTCCAGCCGGAAGGCGGTCTGCGAGACGAGGCCGAAGGCGGCCTCGAGCGCCCGGCCGACCTGCTCGAACACCATCTGGGCGACGCGCAATTCGATCGCCGAGAAGGCGCGCTCGTCCTCGGCCGCGGGCTCGGAGCCGTCGGCGCCGAACAGCACCTCGACCATCGTGTAGAGGAGGTCCCGGTCGAGCCCGACCAGGATGTGCCCGTCCCAGCCCGGGGCGTGGAAGATGCCCGCCACCGCGTTGTTGTCGTGCACGTCGAGGAACTCGCCGAAGCGCCCGCTCTCGACGCCGGAGAGGGCGTAGAACACCGTCGAGGCGACCCGGTGCTTGAGCGCGTCGCCGCAGGCGGTGGCCAGCCGGTCCAGGATGAGCTGGAGCATCGGCAGCCTGTCGAGGGACAGGCCGGCGGCCTCCTGGATGCGCGCCCGGATGCCGGCCGGGTCGCGGAGAATCGCCGGGGTGGTGGCGGACTGCGTCGCGGGGGTCTCCATCGGGGGCGCCTCAGGCGGCTTCCGCGCGGGCGCCCGGGACGGTCGCGGCCTCGACCTCGTCGATGGTCGGGCGGTCGGCGGAGGCGATGCCCTTGCGGCCGTGCTCGATCGCGATCTGGGGCAGCGCCCCGTTCATGTAGGCGATCAGGCTCTGCTTGGCGATCGTGTAGACGGCGCACTGCTTCTCGCGCACGCCCTTGATCTTCACGGCCAGCGGCGCGAGCACCCCGTAGGAGGCGAACACGCCGAAGAAGGTGCCCACCAGCGCCGCGCCGATCAGGCCGCCGAGGATCTGGGGCGACTGGTCGAGCGCGCCCATCGCCTTCACGATGCCGAGCACCGCCGCCACGATGCCGAGCGCGGGCAGCGCCTCCGCCACCGTGTTGATGGCGTTGTAGGGCTTCAGCGCGCTCTTCTTGTGGGTGCCGATCTCCTCCTCCATCAGCGCCTCGATCTCGTGGCTCCGGGCGCCGCCGATGAGGATCAGCCGGCAATAGTCGCAGATGAACGTCACCAGATCCTGGTTCTTGGTCACGTCCGGATAGTTCTTGAAGATCTCGGAATTGGCCGGGTCGTCGAAATGCGTCTCGACCTCGTTGCGGGGCTTGGTCTTCAATTCGCGCAGGAGCGCGTGCAGGAGGCCCAGGAGCGCCAGGAAGTCCTTGCGCTTCGGCACCTTGTCGGTGACCGCCTCCATGGTGGCCTTGCCGGAATCGACCACGATCTTCATCGGGTTGGCCATGATCATGCCGCCGATGGCCATGCCGCCGATGATCACGAACTCCCAGGGCTGCCAGATCACGATCAGGTGCCCGCCCATGGCGACGAAGCCGCCGAGCATGCAGCCGATGGCGATGACCAGGCCGATTCCGATGCCCATGGGCGGGATCCCCGATGCGATGCGGCGCTCCGCGGCGCCGTGACGGCGCCGTCAGGGCGCCTTCAGCGTGAGATCCGGGAGGTACGGCGCGTCCCTTGCGCGGGGCTTGGCGGAGGGCTTGGCGGGATCGGCGCCCCATTCGTAAACCAAGGCGGCAGGTCGTCCGCCCCGCCCACGGGACAGGAGCGCAGACCCATGCCAGGATGGCGTTCCACGCCTCCGACACGTCCGGGATCAGCCGACATGCCTTTCGCTGTGGCCAAGCTCCTGCCGCTCCTCGGGCACGCGGCCTGCCTCGTCACCCTCGCGGCGATGGCGGGGATCAACCTGTACGCCGCCCCGCGGATCGGGACCCCGAAGGTGCCGATGCAGTGGTCGCTGTCGGGGGAGCCGACATGGCTCGCGGGCAAGGCCGCCGGCCTGTGGCTCCCGGTCGCGATCGCCGTCGTGGTCGCCGCGAGCCTTCTGCTCAAGGCGCGCCAGTCCGAGCCGCCGGCGGGGGTCTCGGACTGGATCGCCCTCGTGGCCGCCTGCGGCGTCATGCTGGGCATCCATGCCTGGCACGTCTCGGCGGTCATGGCCTGGGCGGCCAAGCAGCCCTGAGGGGCGGGTCGGCGGCCGGAGCGTCTTAGAAGCGCCTTGGAACCGTTAAAGATTTCGGCACATGGCAGCCATGTAACCGACGGGTTGTTTCGCGGCCACGCTTGCTGTAGCGGGGCGCCGACGAAAAGAATTCTTTAGATCGGCGCAAAGAAAATTATGAATACTGACGATAAAGTGCAGTCCGTCCGCGGCCAGGCGCAACATAGTGCGCTGCCGCTGACCCGCCGCCAGCTCGTCGGCGGCGCGCTGGCGGGCCTCGCGGTCTCGGCGGCGCCGGGCGCCTCGGTTCTGGCGCAGGCCCCGGCCCGCAAGGTGGACGTGCTGCTGATCGGCGGCGGCATCATGAGCGCGACGCTCGGCGTCTGGCTGCGCGAGCTCGAGCCCGACTGGTCGATCGAGATGGTCGAGCGCCTCGACGGCGTGGCGCTGGAGAGCTCGAACGGCTGGAACAACGCCGGCACCGGCCACTCGGCGCTGGCCGAGCTGAACTACACGCCGGAGGATTCGAAGGGCACGGTCCGGATCGACCAGGCGATCAAGATCAACGAGGCCTTCCAGGTCACCCGCCAGTTCCTGGCCTGGCAGGTCCGGCAGGGCGTGCTGAAGGACCCGCGCAGCTTCATCAATTCCACGCCCCACATGAGCTTCGTCTGGGGCGAGGACAACATCCGCTTCCTGAAGAAGCGCCACGAGGCCCTGAAGGCGAGCCCGCTCTTCGCCGGGATGGACTATTCGGAGGATCCCGAGCAGCTGAAGCAGTGGGTCCCCCTGATGATGGAGGGGCGCGACCCGAAGCAGCGGGTCGCCGCCACCTGGACGCCGGTGGGCACCGACTGCGAGTGGGGCGAGGTCACCCGCCAGTACGTCGCCGCCCTGCAGGCCCGGCCGAAGTTCGACCTGCGCCTCTCGACCGAGGTCGAGTCGATCGAGCGCGCGAAGGACGGCGGCTGGCGCGTCACCTCCAAGAACCTGAAGGACGGCACCCGCCGGACGGTCGAGGCCAAGTTCGTGTTCATCGGCGCGGGCGGCGGCGCGCTGCACCTGCTGCAGGCGTCGGGCATCCCGGAGGCCGACGACTACGCGGGCTTCCCCGTGGGCGGCTCGTTCCTCGTCAACGAGAACCCGGACGTGGCCACCCGCCACCTCGCCAAGGCCTACGGCAAGGCCTCGGTCGGCGCGCCGCCGATGTCGGTGCCGCATCTCGACACGCGGGTGCTCGGCGGCAAGCGGGTGATCCTGTTCGGGCCCTTCGCGACCTTCTCGACCAAGTTCCTCAAGGAGGGCTCCTACTTCGACCTCCTGACCTCGACCACCACCAGCAACGTCTGGCCGATGGTGAAGGTCGGCGTCGAGCAGTACCCCTTGATCGAGTACCTCGCCGGCCAGGTGATGCTCTCGGACGAGGACCGATACCAGGCCCTGCGGGAGTATTTCCCGAACGCCAAGAAGGACGAGTGGCGCCTGATCCAGGCCGGCCAGCGCGTGCAGATCATCAAGCGCGACCCGGAGAAGGGCGGCGTGCTGAAGCTCGGCACGGAGGTGGTGAGCGCGAAGGACGGCAGCATCGCAGCGCTCCTCGGCGCCTCGCCGGGCGCCTCGACGGCGGCCCCGATCATGCTGAACGTGCTGGAGAAGGTCTTCGCCCAGAAGGTGGCCAGCCCCGAGTGGCAGGCCAAGATCCGCCAGATCGTGCCGAGCTACGGCACGAAGCTGAACGACAGCCCCGAGAAGGCCTACGAGACGCTGGCCTACACGAGCGAGACGCTGCAGCTCACGCCCCCGCCCAAGGCCATGGCGGCCCCGGCCCAGCCCGCCGCGGCGGCCGAGACCGGCACCGTCAAGCCGGTGCCGGACATGGCGCCCTGAGGCCGCGCGGCGCGCCCTGTCCCTCGGGGCAGGGCGGCAGCAGATGACGGACATCCAACCCCGTCATCAACCGTGTGCGGACGATGCGCGGGTCCCCTCTGCCGCACCGGAGAGGGGCGCGTTGCAGCCCTCGCGCGGGTCTCATGCGGTTTCCGGGTGATGGGTTCGGCCCTGTGAGATGAACCGCGCCGTGCCCCCTCTCCCATAGGGCAGGGCGATCGCATATGGCGGGGGTCGTCTCCGAGATCGCCACTGGAACCGCGCCGCGCCCCCTCTCCCATAGGGAGAGGGTTGGGGTGAGGGGTATGACGCCGCAGACCTGAGCACGCGGTCGACGCGCGTTCAGTTCAGCGCCTCACTCTGAAGCGTCATACCCCTCACCCGGCTTTCTGCGAAAGCAGACCTCTCCCTATGGGAGAGGGGACCCGCGCCTGACCGGGGTAAGGCTCGCTCGGCATATGCGATCGCCCTGCGGTGCGGGGGAGGGAGATGCGGCTGCGATCGCGCGCCTTCTCTAAGACAAAAGTCTTGACAAACGAGAACAAAACAAGTACATACCTCGCACGCGCCGCCCCGGTGTCGCGGCGGGGCCTGCACCCCGCCGCGGCGCCGCAGCAGGGAGCCTGCACCGGATGACCGCCGGAGCGGGTGCATGGGCGGCGCGGCGGTTCCCGCGTCACCGGC